>Ga0208193_1000216_pt1 | contig 37387 bp, 38 predicted proteins | sample June2015DPH_17_2_FD_184716 | JGI IMG/M metagenome (GOLD analysis project Ga0208193, IMG submission 184716) | Peatland microbial communities from SPRUCE experiment site at the Marcell Experimental Forest, Minnesota, USA - June2015DPH_17_10... | ecosystem: Environmental > Terrestrial > Soil >... | reverse complement strand
CTTCATCCCGCAGCAACATCCCAGCCGGGCCTTTTCCTTCCTTCAAGCCAACGACGACATCGTCAGCATTATTTACAGTGGTAGTGATTGCATCGAGAGCGCCATTCAGCTTTCCTCCGACCTGCTTCATCATGCCGTTCACATCCTTCAGCATGCCGGCGCTCTTTTCCATCAGGTCGGACAGGTCCAGGGGCTCCTTGCTGGGAAGGGTCGTCAGCGAAGCTGCCTCTGAAGTCTGTTGGCCTCCCTGGTTTACGAGCAGGAACTTGTCTCCGACGACACCTTCTGTGGCGATTGTGACTACAGAGTCGGTTCGCACCAGAACGTGCAGGCGTTGTTCGATCCTCAATTTGAGTCGGAACTTCGCTGGCGGCCGGTCCGGAACTGCGATATCGACGACTTCTCCCGCATCCATGCCTGCGACCCGCACCTTGGCGCCTTTTGCGACGCCATCGAGATTTGCGAATTCGGTATAAACATCGAAATGGCGTGCAAAAGCCTTCTGCTGATTGCCGATCAGGAAGATCCCGAAGGTGAAGAGCGAAACGCCGGCTGCGACGAAGATTCCGACGGTGATGTTTCGATTCGACATTTAGTCATTACCCCGCAATAAGCTTCCGCACGATAGCGTTCTCATGCTGGTCGAGTTCCTCTATCGTGCCGAACGCGAGGAGGTGCCCTTCATCGAGGACCGCAAAACGATCACCCACGCGTCTGGCGCCTCGTTCATCGTGAGTGACGATGACCATCGTTGTCTTCTCTCCCGTTTTCTGTTCGAGGAGCAGGTCATCGATCTCTGAAGCCGTGATGCGATCCAGACCGCTGCTGGGTTCATCTACGAGCAACAGTTCCGGTTCCAGGACCAGGGCGCGCGCGAGTCCAGCGCGCTTCTTCATGCCACCGGATAGCTCGACTGGCGTCTTGTTCTTATCGGATGCCAAACCAACCTGGCCCAGAACTCGATCAACGGCCTCTTCGATCTCTGGTCTGGATTTATTGGTGAGGCGGCGGAGAGGCAAGGCCAGATTGTCGTGCAGCGTCAAAGAATCGAATAGGGCGGCACTCTGAAACAGAAAACCCATCTTGCGGCGAACACGGGATAGTTGCTCGCCTTCCAGTTCCGCGATGTTGTCCCCCGCAATCCGAATCTGTCCGGTGTCGGGTCGCAGCAGTGCAATCATCAACTTGAGGGTGACGCTCTTCCCAGTCCCACTTCTGCCCAGAATGCAAAGTGCTTGACCGGGAGTTACAGAAAGCGAGAGATCGTGGAGGACTTGTCTATTTCCAAATGACTTCGAGACGTGATCGAGTGCGACAGCAGGTTGATTCGCTTCGTTCATATCGCATTCTCCGGGAAGATGAGGAAGATCAGCTTGACCAGGATGACGTCTGCCAAAATGATCAACAGAGAGGAGATGACGACACTGTTCGTCGCAGCACGCCCAACGCCGTCGGCTCCCTCGTTCGTCGTGTAACCGAAGAAAGCGGAGACCGTCCCGATGATGAAACCGAATACGGTTGTCTTCAATGTGGGCGGGATGAAATTGGACCACTGAAGGTCCGTGAAGGCGCGTGTGACATAGAGCCGAAACGAAAGATGGGACAGCGCATATTCGGAGCAGAATCCCCCGAGGAGCCCGGAAAAGTCCATGAACACCGTCAGCAAGGGCATGGCGAAGACGCATGCGACAATGCGGGGGACCACTAGAAACTTGAAGGAATCGATCGAAAGCGCTTCGATGGCATCTATCTGTTCCGTTGCTCTCATGTTCGCAAGCACGGCTCCGATTCCGGCGCCCACGCGTCCCGCTACAAGCAGTCCAGCGAAAAGTGGGCCGATCTCGACGAAGAAGGCGAGTGACTGAACCCTGGGAATCATTGCTCCGGCGCCGAACATCACCAGCGTGCTTCGCGTATGCAATGTCATCACTACGCCCAAAGCGAAGCCGGAGGCTGCGACGAGAGGAAAGGAGCGCGAGCCTGCCTCTGCAATCTGGCTCCAAATCTCGTGGAGTTCGAACGGCGGCTTAAAGAATCGTGCGACCGCCTGAAGTCCAAACAAAGTGACATCGCCGATAAATTGAAAGAACTTTGTCAATCAGGGGCCTTTCCTGTTCCGGGACGATTGCAGGTCACCAGGCGCGTCGGTTAGCAGAGACGGAACTGGTGCTGCTATAGCGTTCGAACAGATTGGGATCAACCTTGAAGCGGGGAGTTTCCTGCTCGCTCGTACAGCGCTTCCAGGAGATGTTTTGTATAAAGACCTGTTGCCACAAACGTGGCACCTTCGCCGATCATCATTGAGAGGACCTCTTCGCCACTCTTGTCGATTACTGTGATCTCATTAAGGTCAACAATGCGATTTCCCGCCGACGGTCGGCTGCGAGCCTCCCGCCAATTTGAGACCAACTCGGTGACGCATTCTTTGGTCAGTCGGCCTTGAAGAGTCCATCTCTGTTCGGAATCTTTCTCTTTTACCGTGATTCTCAGCATGCGTTAGTCTCCGGAGTCTCCTATTTGTAAATTCCCTCATTGCTCGGGATCTTGGTGTCCAGTCACTCGCATGTAGACTTCTGTGCCGTTCCTTCGAAACTGAACTTCATCCATAAAAGAAGTCATAAGATGAATACCCCGCCTCCGATCTCCTCCCGTATCTTTTGGGATCGGGACACTGCTGGGGTCAAATCCGTCGCCCTCGTCTCGAATTGAGATCAAAAGAGAGTTATCCGGTTCGCAGTCGCATCGCACGTAGACCTTTCTTGAGGGGTCGCGACGATTGCCGTGGATGACGGCATTCATCAACGCTTCCCGCATCGCTATCAGGAAAGCTGCCTCACGTCCACGGACCCGAGATGACACCTGTGGGTCGGATCGAAGCATCTCGATCACGGTTGCAATTTCACCCACTTGGCTAGCCATCGTGATCTCAGTTGGCAATTGATTGGCCATCGGAAACTCCGTCGTCACTGAACGATTCACACGCGACACGTTAACCAATCACCCAATTGCAGGCCTCAGCGCTGCCGGTGTTGACGCTGGTGTCGTTGAGTCGGACGGTGCGGTCGCTGACAGAGTGTAGATCGCGAGCAACTGCGCTCTTCTCAGACCTCTCTTTGCGCCGCGGTATTGCTCGGACTGAATCCATTTCATTCGTCCGCAGCAACACCTTGGACACGGATCTTATTTCTAAGACATTTGAAAGCGACTCGCGAAGTCTGTGTCTCGCTCTTAGAAGCCGAGACTTCATCGTCGGGAGTGAAACCCCGGCCAACATTGCAAGTTCATTCACGGACCCATCGTGAGATTGACGGATTGTTATTGCCGTACGCAGCTTTGGAGGTAAACGCTTAATGGCTTGGTGGACCAGTCGCGTTCGTTCTGTCTCCAGACATCGCTCCTCTGGGTTTCGGGAAGGTTCTAACATTTCAATAACCCTGTGGTTATCAGAATCGATAGGGTCATCCAACGACAACTCCCTTCTTGTTCGTCTCCTTCTCATCGTCATCAGAGCTGAATTAATTGCGATTCGCGTTACCCAGGTCGAGAAGGCGGATCTTTGATCAAAAGAGCCAATATGGGCAAAGGCCCTCATCCATGAGTCCTGGAGAACGTCCTCAGCGTCGTCCGGGTTTCGGGTAATTCTCAGTGCTGTTCGGAACACCATTTCGCGATGGCGTCTGCAAAGCTCGACATACGCCAGATACTCGCCGTTTTGCGCCCTGGTTACCAATAGCGCATCGTTCGTTGCAGCCAATGGGTACCCTGGTTGACCCAATCGACCTTCCACTGCGATCTCAGTCTGTAAGCTGTCGGCCATAGGTCTCGTGTATTCCCGAACCAGTTACAGCAATCCATTGGCCGATTGCGCACTCAATCAATTTGTCCGCAGATTGGGCAGGTTATGAGGATCAAGTTCGAGGGCGGAAGCAGCGATGCCGATGCGTTGGCGGAGCGCCAGTCGATTGGCACTAGGTCGATTGTGCCGGAGTGCTCGCAGGAATTGAACGCGGTGGACGAGTGATGCCTAGCTTTTGCATCCGAAATTGCAGAGTAGGTCTTTTCATCCCGAGACGCACTGCTGCGCCATTCGGGCCCCCAAAGACCCAATTCGTCTGTTCCAGGACCGACAGAATATGTTTCCTTTCGACCTCTTCGAGGGTCGCAAATCCGCTCGTCTCGCCGCCATCAGGGATGCGCGACTTGAGATCGGCCGACGGAATATGGAGCACCGGACCTCGAGAGAGAATCACTGCCCGTTCAATAACATTTTGCATTTCGCGGATGTTTCCGGGCCAGGGATAGCGGACCAGTGCGCTCATGGTTTCAGAAGAGATGGTGTCTATCTGCTTCTTCATGTTGCGTGCAATGTGCTGGGCGAAGTGCCGGACCAGAAAGGGAATGTCTTCTGGGCGTTCCCGTAAGGCCGGAACACGGATTGGAAATACGTTCAATCTGTAATACAGATCGGAGCGAAATGTCTGTGTTTCAACCATTGCGCCTAAATCGCGATTGGTCGCCGCAATGAGTCGGGCGTTGGTGCGTAGGGTACGGGAACTGCCCAAACGCTCGAACTCCCGCTCCTGCAGGACACGCAGTAGTTTTGGCTGTAGATCAAGCGGTATCTCGCCCACCTCATCCAGAAATATGGTCCCCGGCGATGCCAACTCGAACCGTCCAATTCGCTGCGTTACGGCGCCAGTGAACGACCCTCTTTCGTGTCCAAAAAGCTCGCTTTCCAGCAGACCCGTTGGAATCGCTGCGCAATTCAGTTTCACAAAGGCGTTCGAGCGGCGGTCGCTGAGATTATGAACAGCCCGGGCAATCAGTTCCTTCCCGGTCCCCGTTTCTCCGTAAATAAGAACAGTCGAACCCGTTGGAGCCACCACTTCGACTTGATGCAAAACTTTTCGTAGCGCAGCGCTATTCCCAATGATCTCTTCAAAGTTCATCTCGCTGCGTAGTTCGCCTTCGAGATAGAGCTTCTCTTGAGTGAGTTGGTCCTTGAGTTCCGAAATCAGACGATAGGCCAACGCATTGTCAATGGCGATCGCTATTTGTCCTGCAATCTGCGATAAGAAATCCACGTCAGGTTGGGTGAAAGCATTCTTCCGGAGGCGGGCCAGGCAAAGGACACCGAGAATTCGATTGCCACGGCTCAGCGGAAGCATACACAAGGTCTGCAGGCCTATTTTCAGCGCATTCTGATGGCTGACACCCAATTTGGGCAACTCGCCGACGTCGCCCACCCACGGCTTTCCGGAACGTAGTACCTGTCCCGAGACAGAACCATCAAATGGAGTCAGCACATCCTCCTGGACCAGTCCTTTGCCGTCTGGAAAGTCCAACGCATAGATTCTGGTATGCTGGCCATCTTTGTCCGGCAGAACCAAGGACACGAGATCCAACCGCATTACCTTACGAATGCTCGGGGAGATGGACTGCAGCACGTCGCGCAACTTCAAATTGGCTACGACACTATTGTTCAGGTCCAGAATGAGGCTCAATCTGGTGCGTTCGCTTTCCAACTGGGCGCGCGCCATCCGATCGTCAACAGCCAGCGCTACAAAGTCCGAGATAAGGGAGAAGAGGTTAACCTCCGCTTCAGAAAACGCGTCGGGCTGTGCTCGGCCGATACAGATGGCCCCTATACAGCGGATCGCAGTGTTCAAAGGGAATACACAGAACGATTGATTTCCCCATTCCTGAAAGAGGTCCGTGAGTTCCGGGAAGGGGCTTTGTTCTTTGAGCGACGAAAGGACGAAGGGCTTCCGTCGCTCCTCGATCCAAGCGTGCAGGGATTTCTGGGCGTCTAGGCCTTTTGGCGTGGATGCTATCGAGTTTCTCTTGCTATCGATCGCGAGCCACGAAGTGGTATTCGATCCATCGCGAAATGCAAGTACCAGACTGTTCCCGTGGAGAAGTTCGAACAGTTCTGCCGGCAAGGCACATATGAGCTGTTCGGGATCACGATAGACCTCCAGTTTCCGCGTAAGACGAAGAAGCTTCTCATCATGCGATTCTGGCGAAAATGTGTTCGTCAGTCGAAATTGGTTCTGGTTTTCTGGCATCTTGTCCCTGGGTGTATCGCGCTCCCTGGTGGTCTATAGATGAAAGCATCCGCCTCAAGGAAGCAAAGATTGTTCAAGCGATCGTTTACCCCCTCCAGTCAGATGACCAATCCTATTGGCCGTTCCTTGGCGCCGTTCGGCTCGGATGCCCGCTCGTCTTCTCGCGTAGCTAGCCACGGTGTACGCACCCTCCTCGCTTATCCGCAAGCCCGGGTATGTTTTCGTAGCGACCGGATAACCTGGCTGACTTTCCGGTCGAGCTTTCACATAAGCGCAGAGACAAAGTGTATCTGAAAGCGTATTGTATGTTCAAGCTAGACCTGAATCGGGAGGTCGTCGTTCTGGGGCAGCGCTAGTTCGCTTAGGGTTTGCAAGGCCCGGTCTGTCCCGGCGACCCCGAGGCTTTGCGACCTGTCGGAAGGAACCGTGTGCGCAGTGCCAAGAGAACACCCGGTCGACGGACTAGTTTAGGCTTTGGGCCAAAGTAAAGAGGAAGGAACTGACGTGAAAGACGACCTTGATGACATCCCAATGGCTTATGTGCTGTACGTGTTTCTTGCTGTTTTGGCAATTTTGGCTGGAGCGGTATTTGTAATCGTTAAAATGCTCTCGCATTTTAGGGAGTCCATTCATACCTGAAAAGCGGGGGACATCTAGGTCTTTAGGTCGGGTTTTCAATCGATGCGTATTGGGCGGCTAAAACTCATTGTGCTATTGCTGCCTATGATGACGGGTTGCCTACGCCATAATCGAGTGTTGCAGCGGCCGGAGGTCAATATTCCAGTTACGAGTCCCGATGTTCTGCAGCTGGTCGACGTGGTCAACCGGCGGTATGACCCAATATCGTCCCTCACCGCGACGTTGGAAGTTGCCGTGACCGTAAAGGGAATTCACCCTGGCGAGGTGACAGACTACGCTTCATGTCCGGGCTACCTTTGGCTTCGGAAGCCATGTAGCCTCCGCATTCTAATTTTGGTTCCAGTGCTTCACACGCGCGCAGTAGATCCGGCCAGCGATGGGATAGGCTTTACGTTGCGGATGCCCTCCAGGAATCGTACTATCCAAGGGACTAACGCCGTGACCAGTCCGCCGATAATCCCCTGGAGAATCTGCGTCCCAACCTATTCGTAGACCCTGAAGAATCCATCGCTGTTCCGGAGCGATCTCTTTAACGGTGATTGTTAACCTGTCTCGTATCCGAGATACCTTTCGCTCGGATACTTCCTTCGGAATGAGGACTTGAACTTTCGCGCTTTGTTTCCTCCTTGTGATTCATGCTGCCGGATGAGTGAGTGCTTGAGACTGTGGCTTCCTTGATGCTTTGTTGCGTTGGGCACGGAGTTGCATGAATGAGCAAGCTTCGCTGTAAAGACGCGGGATATCACGATTGACGATGGCCTTCCAGACGATGCGGAAGACCGCCTTGGGACGAAAGTAGTATTCGTCGTAAAACTTATGCACCATCTCCATGACGTAGTCGGCAGGAAGGCCCGGGTACTCTATGTGTGCCATTTGGTGGCCGTCGCCGTCTTCCATCTTCTTGTTCGTGATGAAGCCATTCTTTTCGACGAAGTCGAAGAGTTCGGTGCCGGGAAAGGCATGAGCGATGGAGACCTGAATGGTCTCGCAGTCGAGTTGCTTGGCGAACCTAATGGTATTGCGGATGGATTCCTTGGTCTCACCGGGGAGCCCGAGGATGAAATCTCCGTGTATGACGAGGCCGAGGTCATGGCAGTCTTTGACAAAGGTGCGGGCGCGCTCGACTGTCGCGCCCTTCTTGATGTTCTTGAGTATCTGGGGATCCCCGGATTCAAAGCCAACGATCAGCAACCTACATCCGGCTTCCTTCATCGCTTTGAGGGTGTCGTAGTCGGTGGTGACGCGTGAGTTGCAGGACCAGGTGATGCCGAGGGGTTTCAGCTTTTCGCAAAGTTCGATCGTACGGGCCTTTTGGATATTGAAGGTATCGTCGTCGAAAAAGAACTCCTTGACTTGAGGAAAGAGTTCTTTCGCCTGTTTCATCTCTGCCGCCACGTCATCGGTGGACCGCTTCCGCCATGCATGGCCCGAGAAAGTCTGCGGCCAGAGGCAGAAGGTGCATTGCGCAGGACAGCCGCGCGTGGTGTAAAGCGAGACAAAAGGTTGCAGGAGGAACGGCACGCTGTACTTGGTGACGTCTAGGTCTCGGTGGTAGATCTCAGTGGCCCAAGGCATCTCATCGAGTTGCTCCGGGGAAATTTGTGCACGGTCGGGATTGTGCTGGATGATGCCGTTTGAGTCTTTGTAGCTGATGCCGAGAATCTCGTTGAGGGGCTTACCGTTTGCATACTCGATGATAGAAAAGTCAAACTCGCGGCGGCAGATGAAGTCGAGAGCCGTGCATTCGTTGAGTGCCCTATCCGGCGATGTGGAGACGGGTGGTCCGACGAAGGCGATCTTGATGGCGGGATACGTTTCTTTGATCAGTTCGGCCATCCCCTGATCGCCATCCCAGCCCACAGTGCTTGTGAAGAGCACAAGGAACTCGTAATCCTTGAGGAGAGCGATGACTTCGTGCCACGAGATATGGTGAGGCGGAGCGTCAACCAGACGCGAGCCTTCAAGCATGCCTGCCGGGTACGTAAGCCAGACGGGGTACCAGTAAGATTCGATTTCGCGAGTTGCAGGCCAGCGGCTGCTCGCGCCACCATCAAATTTCTCGAAAGAAGGGGGATTTAGGAAGAGCGTCTTGAGCGGCTTGCCCGCTTTGAGTGTTTCGCCACGGGGTAGTGGCTCTAGGCTCTGTCGGGACTTTTGGATCTTGGCCGAAATGTCAACCAACACGGGATACATCGTGATCTCCTCTCGCGGATGACCGGCTATTGCAGACCTTCGCGGTAGTCGGAAAGGTGAATAGCAAGTTGCTGGCCAATCATGCGCTTCCAGAAAAGCGAGGTGACTACAGAGATTGAGCTTGGCCCGTGAATCGAAAGGTGCCAATTGACTGGCGAACGTCAGCCAGTTGGCATTAAATCAACCATCTTGATCAGTGTTCTTCCACCAAGCACTCGTGAGCGATCAAGCCGCGACGTGTGGTTCATCCCCGACTATCTTTATACCGAAGCGCTCCGTTGCTTCCGCCGATGTACTCAACCGCAAAGTTACCGGTAGACCTTCCTTCTTCCATGCCGTGAGCCCTCCCTCGAGAACCCAAACATTCGAGATGCCTTTCTTGCGAAGCGCCACGGCCACGCGCGCACTCGTCAACTCTCCGGAAGAGGAACAGTACAGGACCAGCCCGAGGTTTTCAGGGACAATTACACGCAACCGGCTGCGGAGACGGGCCGGATCCATCCGGACGGCTCCGGGAATGCCAGCACTGTCTCCATGCCCCTCTTCGAAGCCCAATAGATCGATGACGGCAATCGGTTCCCCCGCCATGAGCTTTTCGTTCAACAGTAGAGGCGTTATCCTTCGTAGCCGTAGATGGCGCAGCATATGCGCCATGGTCCCTATACGCCAAACAACGTAACACGCCAGCGGTATACCGATTATTGCTGCAAGCACCCCTCCGAATCGGGCCATAGAAGCAGCAATCAGTGCCAGACGATTCGCAAAGAGATACCCGAGCCCCGCATACAGGGCGGTCCACAGGAAGGAGCCGAGGGCGTCATAGGCAAGGAAGGCACTTCTCTCTGAACCTTCGATTCCGGCCAGTGGCGGAGTGACCCCGTCCAATCCAGGAATGAACTTAGCGAGAATCAGAGAACGCAGGCCCCATCTACCGAATACCTGATGGGCTCTTTGGGCACAATAGTGAGGGTCGTTGCTAAAGGCGCAAAGTACCCGCATGATCTGGCTGCCCCAGTGGCGGCCGGCCTCGAACCAGACAAGGTCTCCAGCGAGACATCCGAGGATTCCGACACAAAGTACAAAACCCATGTTCAACCCGCCACCATGCACGAGAGCTCCCGCGGTCAGTAGAAAGAGATTTGCCGGAACAGGCAGACAGACTTGACGGGCAAACACAGCCGCCCAGAGAATCAGATACGTGATGCTGAGGGCGTGGTTTGAGAGGTCGAGCATCCATTCTCCTGCTGCGGCGACGTCATTCTTGTGTGCTGGATGAGCATTTTGCTATCCAAACCAGCGGAGATCGTGTTGGCGTATAGTCTCCAGTAAGAATAAGCTATCTTGTATCTGGATGCAGATTGTTCATTGGATTAGGATTGTGCTTGTAAAGCATTGAGCACAATGCCCGATATTCGTGGCGCAATGTGAGGCGCAAAAAGTGGCCGGAAGGAGGGAAGCATCCAATGTCTAAGACCATGAGCAAACCGAGGAAGCGGCTCACGCGTGAGGAAAGCAGAGCGCAGACTCGTGCGACACTGATGGCCGTCGGAAGGGAGCACTTTATACGTCATGGATTAGGTGGTGCCGTTGCGGAGAAGATTGCGGAGGACGCCGGCTATTCACGAGGTGCGCTTTATTCCAATTTCGATGGTAAGGAGGAGCTTTTCCTTGCGGTGATCCGGGAGGAGCAGGACCGCCGGATGCAGGCATTCCACTCCATGTTCAACGAGGAGCCCTCAGCCAAAGAGCGCCTAAGAAAGATGCGAGACGCAATCGCCGACGTTGTTACAGATCCCGGTTGGATTGTGCTTCGAACTGAGTTTGAGGCTGGAGCTCTTCGAAGCGAACATATTCGGCAGACCTTTGTTGAAGTACATCGGCAACAGGTCCGCGACGCGGGAAATCTCATCAGGAACCTCGCGCGGTCTTCCGAGATTCATATGCGTATAAAACCGAATGAATTCATGATGATTATCCTCAATCTCACTCATGGCCTCGCGGTCACACAGAAGATTCTTGGCGCAGAACTTTCTCCGAAGGGAACACGGCACCTGATTCACTCTCTGTTTGATCATCTGATCTCGTCCTCGTGACTGACACTCCCACATCCGGCGGGAGCCACTTCAACGACGGGCCGGGTGGTGCTTACGGGCGGCAACTCCTCATTCACTTTCTCCACCATCGACAACACTTGCCCCGAACTCCTCCACAGAGCAACCGAACTCCGGCCTTTCACACGCGAACGGGTCTTGGTTCGACTTAAACGATATGGTGAACCGAAGATCATTCAATCACCAGTTCTCTATACAATTGCTGGTCATCCCGCCGCCATCACCGTAGCCTCTGTGGTTATCCCCGCAAGTCCTGGCAAGGTGGCACAGACAATCTATGCCGCCAAGGCGTGTGCAGTGGGTGATATTCCCGGCAAATCGCGCACAAGCTCCGATCCGACCGAGGCGGTCACCCACATTGTCTGCATCGACTTCACCACGCAAGAAAGTGGTGTCCCCACACAGATGTTCTCCTTCATCATCCAATTTGACAACGCCCCGTTGGAGCCGTTCTTTCCTGGCAATGTCATTCGCAGCCTTGACACCACGACACGGCACTAAAGAGATCGTAAGTTTTGAGCACGTGTCTTCGATCTTTATGCTTTTGGGTGTCGCTTCGTTGAGAATTGTGCCGAAAGTGCCAGCATTGTTGCGTGGCTGTCCATTCATTGGCACTTCCAAGATTGCCGACGCCCCTCGGCTGAAAATCGCACGCTTAACGACGCACTCTTTTTTCAATCGCTTATGTTTTTTGTCATGACTAGAACATAATGGCTACACGTTTGCTTCCTGGGAGTGTGCAGGTATTCATCGGACTGCGGTGGTTATCGATGACATACCGCGTGTCTATCTCTACACGGAGAGTCGCGTGATACATTCATTTTCGCGAATCACACGAAACACGCTGACTGTAATGACTACGATTTTGTTCGTCGCGCTTCTTCGCTACGTCCTGAATCAGATCGTTAAATCAGAGTGCCAGCGGCCATGCGGGGTTGGCGGCCGGAGAAAGTCATCTCCAACGCGACAAATTCCATTCCAATAAACACCTGCCTCCATACTTTGTTGGCGTGTGATCAATTTCTTCAGAGACCCGGATTGGATCGTGCTTCGAGTTGAGTTTGAAGCTGGAGATCTTCGAAACTAATGCATTCGGCAGACTTTTTTCCAGTGCATCGGAAACAAGTCCGCGGCGGGGGGATTATTCTCAATCTCACTCATGCGCTCGCGGTCATGCAGAAGATTCTTGGCGCAGAGGCGTCCCCGAAGCTACACGGTACCTAATGCGAAGTGTTTTGGGATGTAAACCATCGGCTTGGCTCAAGGGGCCTGGATGCCAAACAGTTGGCAATTAGCCAAGTAGTTGGCACCTGATCTTAAATGTGGGGTCATAGAGAACGCCGACGTCTAGCATTTTCAAGCTCTCATCTGTTGTTTGCGACAGTCTGCGTGCCTACTCCTCATCTGGCATGTCATCTGCTATGAGATGAGTACCTGGGTGACTTGTCGTAGGAATTGGAACCCGTTGGGAAGGGAACTGAAATGCACGATGTGTCAGCCTCGGTCCAAGGCTCGATGTTGATCGAGCAACAGCAAGCGTGACCTCATGAACTGACAGGTAGGCTACCGGTTGCCGTCAACATCGGCTTTGGCCTTTTGGCCAGCATGCAGGCGGAAAGCAGCTTTTCTACTGTGAGAAATCCAGTACCGGGAGATGAATGGACGGCGGCTGACATCGACACGAACATGAGCGGACGGGCCATCTTCTTTAGGTCCATCGGGAAGGTAGACCACACTGTACATAGCGACTTCAAACAGATTCCGATGAATACAATGGTGGCACAGGCTATAGAGATGATCGAGAAGTAGACAATGCGAGGCTAAATGGTCCGACATACGCGAAGGGCGCCGGTGGCACTAGCGGTTTGTTCCGTTTTCGGGATTGAGAGTGGGGCGAGAAACGGATGTCGTCGTTATGCAACATGGAAGGATGAAGGAATAGTGTGTTGCTTCTTCGCAGCTTCGATTCTAAGGGTTGCACGGAAGGAAATAAAACTTATCTGTTCCATTTTCAAGGAGAGCAATGCATGGTTCGCTTTTTGTGGCTTTTGCTATTAGGTCCCATCATCATGGTTTTGGGATTGCTGTATCAGTGGGTTGGGTCACGGTACGACCGAAGGCGTTTTCTTCGTTTGGGCCGGTTAGTGGACATCGGTGAGCGCCGGCGGCTGTTTATGATGGAGATGGGCGATGGAGTTGGGCCGTCGGTAATCTTCGAGTCGGGATTTGGGGCGACGAGTCAGAACTGGGCCAGGATTCAGATGGCGGTGAGCGAGTTCGCGCACACGGTTTCTTACGATCGGTTGGGGCTGGGTTGGAGTACCCCGGCAGTGTCGGAACGAATTCCTTCGAAGGTGGTGGAGGAGTTGCGGGCGATGTTGCAAGCGGCCGGCATTGCGCCGCCTTACCTGCTGGTGGGGCATTCATTTGGCGGGTTGGTGGCGCGATATTTTGCTGCCGAGTATCCCGACGAGGTGGCAGGCGCGGTGCTGGTAGATGCAATGCGCACGGACGAGTGGCCGCCGGTGGATGAATCCCAGCGCAGGCTGTTGAACCGTGGGGCGCAACTGACCCAGTGGGGCGTGCCGATTGCTTATTCGGGCCTCGCACGACTGACTACTATGTCATTTTTCCGGGGGTCGGGCAAGTTTACAAACCTCTTCACGCGCGCGACCGGCGGCCACAGTGTGTTTGAGCGGTTGACGAGGGAGTTGAACAAACTGCCACGGACGGTGTGGCCGATCCTGGCGGCGCACTGGTCGAACCCGGCTTACTTTCGCGGGTTGACGGCACATATCCAGGGAGTTCCGGGAACAGTGATGGAGATGCTGGAGGCGACGCCGATTGTGGGCCTACCGGTGGTGTTGCTGACGCCGGGGCATCCGAAGGCGATCTCGGCCGCGGATTTGAGGAAGATTGGGCCGGATGCGGAACAGTTGATCGCGGAGAACAGTGGGCACTGGGTGCATCTTGATGAGCCGGAGCTGGTGATCGAGCAGATTCGCGAGATGATGACGGCAGTAGCGTCCGGGTTCTCCTACGAAGAGGTGATGCGGGAGAGCGTGTTGGCCGATTGATGGTAGGGCGTGATGCTGGGGGTCTAGTGAACGGCCTCGCCTTCGGGTGCGGCATGTAACGTTTCCCACCTGCAAGGAGCAGATGATCTTTGAGCCCTAAGGAGACGATGATGATATGGGGGTATTCTGAACAAATTGATATTGCACTTTATACAGAATTGCCCGGATATTCTGGCTTGACCCCGGAACCCATTACGCAATCAAGGTGCAATCGTTTGGAAGTCTCTCGGCAACAAACACCGCGCAGTTACAAGATAGCTGGCACTCCACTCTCGAACACGATAGGACATATTCAAGCATGAGCTCAAAATTTACGTCAGTACGATTTGCCAGGAAGAATATGCGGCGACTACGTGTTCGGACATTCATCAGGTTCTGCGTGACAAGTATGGAGAGCGGGGCATTCGTTAGTCCGATTCGATATTTTCACTCGTTTACAGGCGAACTGTTGAGCGTTGTCGTGCTGGCCAAACTAACCGCCGGAGTGTTTCCAGCCTCACTCGGCATAAGCCTTTCTAAGGTTTAGGTGCTGCGTCATGGCTGGTCCGGTTCTGGAAGTACGCAACCTGCATAAAAACTACGACGAAGGACGAATCGAAGCTCTCCGCGGCGTCGACCTCTCCATCGAAGCGGGCGAATTTGTTGCCATCAGCGGACACAGCGGCAGTGGTAAATCGACCCTACTCCACTTACTCGGCGGCCTTGATACGCCCACCCGCGGCGCTATTCTTTTTCGAGGCGCGCCTCTAGGGTCTTCTCTTAGTCTCGACGCCTATCGCTGCAATCATGTTGGTTTTATCTTCCAGGCTTTCTACCTGCTGCCCACCTTGCGTGCTGTCGAAAACGTGCAGGCCCCCATGCTTGCTACGAGAAATGGTGCTGGCGATAGGGCGGAACGTGCCGAAGCACTGATGCGTGAAGTGGGGCTGGAGCACCGAATGCGCCAGCATCCGAATGAACTCTCCGGGGGAGAACGGCAGCGCGTAGCGATTGCTCGGGCGCTGGCCAATAACCCTTCAATCCTGTTGGCAGATGAGCCCACAGGGAATCTCGACAGCACGAACTCAACGCGGATCATGGAGATCCTCACTGGCATTCAGAAGGCCCGAAATATGACGTTGATTGTCATCACGCACGAGGAGGAGATTGCGAACTCCGCTCAACGTCACATTCGCATCCATGATGGAAGGATTGTGCCGTGAGACTCGCCTCCGTTGTATCTGCAACAATGCTGCTCATTGCGACCGCTGCGTACGCAGCGGATGCGCCAACGGTGATCGCCATCGCGCGGAAGCGCATCGAGACTTCGGATTTTCGCGCCAGCGGGCGCCTGGTGCGGGTGGATGCAACCGGGAATCGAATCAGCGATTCCATCTCCATGGCAGGGCACTGGTTTCCAGGCGTTCTGCGCGTGCTTGTGGAGATTGTGCCGGCCCGGAACTCGACGGGAAATACGGGCCGGGATGCGCGCGTCAGTATCTTGCTCGAAATGCGGCCCAGCCGCCAGAGTACGATCCGGATCTTCCGCCCACACGAGTCCGAGCCAACCTCGGTGCCGTTTGAGAAATGGGGAGAGAGCGTAGTCGGCAGCGACTTCAACTATGAGGATTTTCTGCAGCCGGAGTACTACTGGCAGGACCAGACGATTCTTAAGAGTGCCAGATTCGGCGCTCGCGATTGCGATGTACTGAGGAGTACACCGGGCGCATCAGATCATTCGCACTATGCCGAGGTCCAAACTTGGCTCGACCACACGATCGACTACCCCGTCTATGTGGAAAAAACGCCGAACAATGGGGGGAACGTAAAGGAATTCACATACTTCGGTTTGAGCAAATCGGGGGGAGTCTGGTCAGCCAGACAAGTAGAAGTGAAGACACATGGCCGCCCTGGATCGACCGTCCTGATTATCGAACGGGGAAGCACAAAAGCGAACCTCGGCATCAGGGACTTCAATCCAGAGCAGATCAGTCGGTTTGAGGATCACCCATGACGCTTCCAGTTGTACTGTCTGTGCAAGTTGTGTCGTTTCTCGTCGAAGAACTCTGCTAGCTGGATGGGGGCAGTTTCATCCGAAGAGGCGCCGGGGACTGCGACTTCAATCCATCAGCTTCTGAGAATCGGTTCTGTAGCACTCGACGAAGAAACTTACCGCTGTGATTCTGCGGCAAGTCGCCAGAGGCGAGAATCCAGATGCGCCGCGGCGTCTTATATGCCGCGAGATTGCTGCGGCACCAATCCAGCAGGTCAAGTTCCTGGGCAGAGAAACCTGGCTGCAGTTCAACTGCGGCCACTGGGATCTCGCCCTTCTCTTGATGACGCAAGCCGAACGCAACCGCGCGGGCTACAGCAGGATGGGCCAGTATTACTTCTTCGAGTTCGCGAACGTACACCGAATAGCCGCCCGATTTGATCACATCTTTTGTGCGCCCGACCAGCCGGATAAATCCCAGTCGATTGCGCGTAGCCAAGTCGCCCGTACGCAACCAGCCGTCGCCGGTAAGGACGCCTTGAGTATCGCCCTTGTCCTTCCAGTAGTGTGGAGCGAGGCCTCGGCGTCGAATTTGGCATTCTCCCGTCACTCCCGCGGGCACGGTCTGGCCATTCTCATCGACCAGCCGAATGCGAAACGGGGGCACGGGAAGACACAGGTCGCCACTCCCTCGCAGCAACGGCAACTCAATGCCCATCATGGCCAGGCCGCCTAACTCGACCATCCCATATCCGTTTAAAAGAATGGGTGGGATACGCGAACGACCGAACAGCCGGAACAGGGCTCCGAACTGGCGCAGACGCAGTCGAACTTCGGAGGGAAGGTGGTCGCTGGCCGAGAGCCAAACACGCACACTCGCCAGGCGTGCAGGTGCCGGGTTACTGTTGACCAGGCGGGCAAACATGGTGGGCACGCCGACGAACGCCGTGATGCGAAAGCGCTCAACAAGCTCCAGCGCAGCATCGACATCGAAGCGATCGAGAAAACATCCGCGAATACCCGCCATGAGGCCGTACAAGGCAATACTCACAGCCATGATGTGTGACCAGGGCAACGCTACGAGCGCAATATCCCGTGGCCCCAGAAAGATTCCGGAGAGTACTGTGGACGCGCGCGCCCCAAGCAATGCGTTGCTCGACAAGGCGGCACCCTTGGGGAACCCGCTGGTGCCGGAAGTATGAAAGATGGCAACCGTTGCGGCCGGATCGATGGTGACGGGTGGTAACGGCATACCAGTCTGGGAGACGCGCAGGAATCCGTCGAGCGTCTCCCTCTCATCATCCGCCTGTATCCAGGTGCGCACCTCAAGGGCCTGGCGGTCCCCGATGGTCCGTTCAAATAGCACTCTGTCGGTAACGAGAATCTCTGTGCCGCTATCGGCGAGAATCCGGCGTACTTCGACGAGGGAGAACTGCGGATTCAGCGGAACCGCAATGCCTCCCGCACGGATAATGGCAAGAAACCAATGGAAGCATTCCCGATTGTTGCTGCGATAGATGGCAACAGGCTGGCCCGGGCGAAGCGCGACGGCTTGACGCAGAAAAGCATCGATGGAGCAAACTTCGTCGTGCAGATCAGAAAGATGAAAGACGCCGCTTTCGTATACAGCGACTTCGCAATTACCTTTTCGACGAACCAATTCATCCACAAGATTGGCGACTGTGACTTCGGGGTCCCGCGCGAGTTGATAACGTTGGATGATACTCATTGCGCAGAAATCGGATTACGTCCCCAGTCGCTAACCACACAATAATGGAAAAGGCGGTCGAGATAATCGAGTACCGGTGGCGGATTCACCCCGGCAGGCTCTAGAAGACGTTCAGCATTGCTGGTGTCAAACTGCATGCGCATGGTGAAGTAATCTCGATAGGCGCGGCCGTCGCGCAGCACACGGCGTTTGCGTCCCCACAGAGAGAGAAACAGAAGCGGCCGTACCACGGCGAAGAAAAATCTCGGATCAACGAAATGCGGCTCGGGTCCGTTGAAGTATTCCATGGCGCGATGGGCAACTTGCTGGATAGTGGCGCTGGCGCGCGGTCCGGCACAGAGGTGAACTGTACAGCCCAAAGCGGCTTCATCAAAGAGGAGTTGCGCGACGGAACTGGCGACAAAATCCACGGGCACAATGTCGAGTACCGCGTCCGGATAGCCAGGAAGGGTGCGCCAAAGGCGTCGTGCGTAGATCTTCAACGGCCAGTACATCATCTTGAAGCTGGAGGTGACGCCGGTTCTGGAGTCCCCAACGATGATGCTGGGACGCAGTGTCACTCCAGGAATAGAGCCGAGACGCGATTGTACAAGGGCCTCCGCCTCCGCCTTCGTTTGTTCGTAGGTATTGCGATAGCTCTGGCCCACTGCAAGCTCGTTTTCGCGAATCAGGCCCGAGCGCTCGCCGGCCACGTAGGCTGTACCAACGTAGGCGAAGCTGCGAAGCTCGCGCGCGCCGCCCGCGAAATCGAGAATATGCCGAGTGCCCTCGACGTTAATGCGGCGGGCCTCGTCGAGCGAATGATCGAACCGCACTGTGGCGGCAGAGTGAATCACTCGGGTCGTTTCAGCCGAAAGACGCCGGTAGGCAGCCGGGTCCAGACCGCAGTTAGGCTGACTGACGTCTCCAGAAAAAACCTGAACGCGCGACCGCTCCACTAAAGGAATGAAGGAATCAGCGCGCTGTTGAGCCGATTGCCCGGTTCCGTTGCGGATGAGCAGTGCGAGTGTAGCGTTCGGCTTCCGCTCCAGAAGTTCGAGCACCAACTGCACTCCGAGAAAGCCAGTTGCGCCCGTAACCAGAATGAGTTCTTCGTTATTCAGTTCAAAACCTTCCTTAGTCCGCGCACAAAAAAGAAAGCCGAGGGATCATGACCGCTGGGTGCCTATACGACGGCCCACACTGAGGCTCAGTATACTGCGAGCAGTGTCGAACTATTTCCTCCTCGTGAAACAAGAGAATAACTTTACTCGAAGTATCGAAATGGCTGTGAGGTGGCGCCGTTTGCTGTCTGCTAAGGTGTCTGGATCAAGGGCGGTGCCAGCCGGCAATCCGAGTTCGCAAGCTATAGAGATAGGATATTCCGGAACACATCAAGTCCGGACGGCTGTAAGAGCAGGCAGTGGTCACCAGCCAGACCCAAACCATCCGGCACTTCGCCGACGATCTGGCCGAAGGCATCCTTGCGCACGGAGGTGCGCGGATGGGAATCTACGTCGCGATGTCGTAGGGCATCTGGCTACAGAGATTGAAAATTGGAAATAACGTCGGAACCTCTTATTCTGGTTGGCGCATCTGATACGGGCGCGACAAACTAGCAGTTCAACTTTCTTCAATGCGAAGAGAAAAGGACGCATTCCAAGTTCATGGCCAGATCATTGTCGTTCATGGGATTTGTTTTGAAGAACCTGCGGCGCCGGCGGCTGAGGACTCTGCTCACGCTGGCTGGAATCGGAACGGCGGTGGGAGCGTTTGTAGGCCTGGTGGGCTTTTCAAGCGCGTTCGAACAGCAGTGGGCACGTATTTACTCCAGCAGTGGCACGGACATTGCCGTGATTCAGGGGACCTTCCTGAATACCACGATGGACGAATCGACGGCGGCGAAGCTCAGGAATTTGCCCGATGTGGCGCAGGCGTCACCCACGATCTTTAATCTGATGGACGTGACGCCGGACGTGAATGCGCTGATATACGGCTGGAAGGACGATGCAATTCAGTTTAATTCTCTGCAGATTCTCGCAGGGCGGCGATTTCGTGATGGCGCCGCCGAAATCATGCTCGGCGACCTGCTCGCTCAGGATCTAAAGAAGGCCCCCGGCGACATTCTTGAAATTCAGGGCACGTCATTCACGGTAACTGCCATTTATCACGGCGCTTCAACGCTTGAGGCGGCCGCGGTTGTCATGCCGCTGGACCAGTTGCAACAGCTAAGCAGCTTGCAGGGCAAAGTTTCGACGATTGATGTTCGGCTGCGCTCAGTGCCTCGCGGAGAAACGTCGGAACATTACTTGAAGCGCGCGCAGGCTGAGATCGAAGCCGCTCTGCCGGGAATGCGCGCTGTTCCCGCGGCAGAGCGCGCCAGCGACAATCAGTTTGTGAAGCTGGCCCACGCTTCTGCCTGGGGCACCTCTTCGCTCGCCCTCCTCATCGGCATACTGGGAATCGCCAACACCATGGCGATGTCGGTTTTCGAGCGCACGCGGGAGATCGGTATCCTGCGCGCGCTGGGTTGGAATCGATGGCAGGTGCTGGCGCACATTGAGATTGAAGCAGTCACGCTTGGCCTGAGCGGGGGATTTCTCGGTATTGCTTTAGGGTGGTGCGCTCTGCGGGTGCTGGCTACTTTGCCACAGACCGCTAGTCTCGTTTCGGCGTCACTCCACTGGCAGCTTCTTGCCGAGGCGGTGGGAATCGCGGTGTTCGCCGGGCTGATTGCCGGAGCGCTTCCGGCGTGGCGCGCAGGGCAACTCTCACCCGTGGATGCGCTGAGGCACGATTAGCCAACCTCGCACAGAAACCGTTCGCCCAGTGCTCGCCGTGGGATATTGCCGTTGTACTGGCGTGCCAAGCTGCTGGAGCCAAGAACGCAGATGCGGCGTTGGGCTTTGCCCGCGGCCTAATTCGAGCTGATCGCTCTCATCGGGCGCACCCCGCCGCAGTTCGCCCTTTGCGGCGGGAATCGGGATACCTGCTACCGTAGCAGTTACTACTGATACTTGAAAATCAATGAATTATTGAAGAGGGTGATGGCAAGACTTGGGGCATTTTGTTTTCCGGGAACCGGTCATCTCAATCCGATGATCGCGCTGGCGCATTCCCTACAACTGAGAGGCCACGAGGTAGTAATCTTCGGAATTTCGGACGTTGAGGCAGTTGTCCGTGCGGCGGGTATCGAGTTCTGTCGGATAGGCTTCAAAGACTATCCGCCTCGCACCCTCAAGAGGCTGGATGAGAAACTAGCGCAACTAAGAGGGATTGCGGCCTTTCGATTTACGCTGGAGCGGGTGAGAAATTCGACGCGGATGATCCTGCGCGACGGGCCGGAGGCGGTGCGAACAGCTAATGTAGAAGCGCTGCTGGTCGATGAGGCTGAGTTTGCTGGAAACGTGGCAGAACATTTAGGCCTGCCTTGGATCTCCCTGGCCTTGATTCCTCCCCTCCTCCCTGACGACCGATTTCCGCCCTTCTGGCTCGGCTGGGCGGCGGGACAGGATCGGCTCAGCCGTTTGCGGAACCGTCTTGCAATTCATCTGCTTTTGCGGATCGCTACGCCAATCTTCAGAGAAGTGAACCAGCAGCGTATCGCGTGGGGACTGAAACCCCACACGCGTCCCGAGGAAGAGCTATCGCCTCTGGCGCAAATTGCTCAGTTGCCTGAAGCACTGGAGTTCGAAATCCGCGGCATAAAGCCAGCCGGGCTTCACTATACCGGGCCGTTCTTACACGCTCAACAGCGTCCTGCCGTCGACTTTCCCTGGGAACGCCTCGACGGACGCCCACTCATTTATGCATCGCTGGGCACTCTCCAGAACGGTTCAGAAGCCATCTTCAGAACGATCGCAGATGCCTGTGCCGGACTCGGCGCACAATTAGTGATTTCGCTGGGTGGCGGACTCGATCCGGCAAAACTGGGAAGGTTGGCCGGCGATCCGGTGGTGGTGCACTTTGCTCCCCAACTGGAGATTCTGAAGCGAGCCGCGCTGGTGATCACGCATGCCGGCCTGAACACGGTTCTGGAGTCGCTTTGCGAGGGCGTGCCGATGGTGGTCATCCCCCTCGGAAACGATCAACCCGGGGTTGCGGCGAGGCTCAAGGCACGCGGAGCATGCGTTGTGATTTCACGGCACAGGCTAAGCCCGTCCAAGCTGCGTAAAGCAGTGATTCTCGTGCTTCAAGATAACGGATACCGCAAAGCGGCCCAGGTTTTGCAGAGCGCTATCCAGCAGCTAAACGGGCCAGACCGCGCTGTAGATCTCATCGAACAGGTGCTGAAACTCCGTTCGACTCAGCCCCTGGCCTGATCCGCCTCATTCAGCCCGGAAGAACAGGACGAGACCTCCAAGTCGTCGATAGCACTCATCGATAACATCCTCTTGCACGCGCGGATGCCAATTTGTTGGCAAAAGCCAGCCATCTGGCACCTCTGCTATGAGTCATGCGCTCTGGTCGATTCTGCCAAACCTAATTTGTCGCATTTGACATTCGCTTTCTAGTGCGGTCCGACTCTGTCGCATTGTTTGGCATCTCATTTGGTCATAGCGAGTTCGGAAACTGCAAGACCGAATTCAAGCAGAGCAAGTCGCGCGTTGGCCCGTTAGCCTGCCAATGTCCCTATTCCAAACCGTGGAGCAACATGCCGGAGAAAAGTCTGAAGTGTATCCGGGCAGTCCGGTTGCTGAGTCCAAGTAAATTCTCTTTCGATCAAATTGGAGCCCTTTCATTGCACCGTATCGCAGTGTGCTCATGGATTTTGATAATGGCACTCTCCGTGCCTCTTTCAGCGCAACAAACAGGAACATATGGGCAAATATGGGTCAGGCTGTACAGTTGCCTCCGTCAGGTCGCACGATGCTGCCCTCCGGTACGGTGAACTCACAGCAAACGACCTCGGGAATAAGCAACAGCGTCCTTCAGCCTTCTGTTACGGTGACGGGCACCTACCAGGGAAGTGTGCCTGGAACTCCTATCCCGGCTGGGCCCGTGAGTCTTTCACTCCCCGATGCTGTAAAGCGAGGATTGCAAACTAGGGCGTGTTCACACTATTGCATGGTTCTTCTGTTAATCTCAAGACAAGATGGAGATCACAGAAGCGCAGTATGAGCGGATCAAGGATGCGTTACCGGTGCAGCGTGGGAATGTGCGCTTGAGCAACCTGCAAGTGCTGAACGCGGTGCTGTATGTCGCTGAGCAAGGCTGCAAATGGCGCGGTCTGCCGAAGCGTTTCGGCCGCTGGCACACGATCTATACGCGGATGAATCGCTGGTCCAAGAACGGCGTTCTGGATCAGGTATTCGAGAAGTTGCAGTCGGAGCAGATCGTGCGGATCAAGATCGAGGCATTCGCGCTCGACTCGACCTCGATCAAGGTGCATCCGGACGGGACGGGCGCTCTAAAAAAAACGGGCCTCAAGCCATCGGCAAGTCGCGCGGCGGATGGAACACCAAGGTTCATATGGTTGCCGCGAATGCTCGAACGGCCATAACCTTCGCCCTGTCGCCCGGCCATGCGCACGATGCTCCCGAAGGTCGCGCCTTGCTGGCGGAACTGGGCCTATGCCGGAAGGCTTGCCGTTGTTGATGGATCGCGCCTACGAGGGTGACGAAACCCGGCAACTGGTGCTCAGCCTGGGCATGATCCCGGTCGTTCCGCCAAAGTCCAACCGCATCGAGCCCTGGGAATACGACCGCGCTCTCTACAAGAAGCGAAACGAAATCGAGCGGCTCTTCCGGCGACTCAAAGGCTTCCGCAGAATCTTCTCCCGCTTCGAGAAACGCGATGTCCTCTTCCTCGGCTTCCTCAACTTCGCCCTCATCATCGAAGCCCTTCGCTAGTGTGAACACGCCCTAACCTCGGGATCGTGACCTCGGGGGGGCTCGTCTTCGATCGTCCGCGCTCAGCGGGCGCAAGCCCTTAGCCAATTGTTTCCGCAAATCACAGCCAGCATAGGCGCGACCGAAACTCAGATCAATCTCGCAGCATATGGTCTGAATACGCTTGGTGCATCACTAGGAGTAAATTTCCCTTCGATTGTCGGTCCGTTCCAATACGTCCAGGCCCAAGGCAACCTTAATTGGAATGCATTGAGCGTGACCAACATCCGGAATTACCAGGCAGCCAATGCGGTCGACCATGCCTCTCGCTTAAGCGAGAGAGATACGCGGGAGCTCGTGGTGTTGGCCGTTGGAGGAACTTATCTTCAGGTGCTTTCGGCCTCCGCACGATCGATGCGCAACGCGTGCAGGTCAAATATGCCCAGGCCACATATGACCGGGCAAATACGCAACTGAGTGCGGGAACCAATACTCGCGTCGATATGACCCGAAGTCTCGTGCAACTGCAGTCCGAGCAGGAAAGGTTGCTCGCGCTCGAGGGTGACTACCAGCAACAGAAGATTGCTTTCGCTCGCCTGATCGGGCTCCCACAAGACGCGGAGGTGATTTTCACCGAGCAATTGAGTTCTACCGACCTTCAGCCCGTCGAAGAGGCAGACGCACTGCATGCGGCGCTCCTGCACCGATGGGATCTCCAGTCTGCTGAGGCTCAAATGCACGCGGCTGAACAGACCGTCTCTGCCGCTCGCAGCGAGAGGCTCCCTTCGCTATCGTTCAACGGTTACTACGGCGGCATGGGACATTCCCATGGCGTCTTCGTTGCATCGGGAACGCCGAGTATCCCGGTCTTCGACGGCGGAAAAATTAGTGCGGACGTTCAACAGGCTCGCGCGACGTTGCGTCAACGGCAGGCCGAGTATGAAGACCAGTAGGCCAAAGTGGAGCAGGACGTGCGCAACGCTCTCATCCAACTCCATACTGCGTTGGGGCAGGTCAAACTTGCAGAGTCCAATAGGCAATATGCGCGTGAGACCCTGACCCAGGTGAACGATCGTTTCGATGCCGGCGTAACCAACACGGTGGAGGTGGTCCAGGCGCAGCAGCAGGAAGCGGCCGCCGAAAACGACTACATCTCCGGACTCTACGCGATGAATCTCGCACGGCTCACACTTGCCCGCGCTATCGGCGATGCGGAGACAGAACTCTCGTCCTTGTTCCCCGGCGATAAACATTGATGTTTTGGAAGGCATTCAGACAGGACAGGACTTATTTATGAACGCAGAGCAGCAGAGGAGCCTATGGCAGCGCACTAACTACAGTTGTCCCAAGGGTGAAAGCATGCTCATCGGATATTCCGCCGCTCGATGCCAACAGGATGGCATTCGGTCAATCCCTTGGCATCGGTACCCACTCCGGCCATTAACGGTGGAATGCAGATAGATTCGAGGACTCCATTTCGAATTCTCAATGTTTACGGCATTCGGGGTTCCGACCGCGCCTTTGGCAGGTTATTTGCTAGTGCGAGAATGAGCGACATATTCAAGGGTGCCGCTCATTCAGATCTGCTTTGATCTAAAAACGAGCCTTGAGAGCACAAGATAACTTCTACCCCCCGCCCCACACAGGAGAAGCGGAGATCGATATGGGATGGCTCAACGAGAACTCGGCACATAGTGCAGCGCAGCACGATAGATGGGTAAAGCGCATAAACGTCCAATTTTGGAGAGTGATGGGACGATCGCGGACGGCCACATTCTTGAGGCTTAAGGTTCGTCGTTGGCGAAGAGGTCCGGCGAGAGTAGGTGTTTCCATCTCGCGAAATTAGGCAGGCCGATATAAGGACGAAACATCGGTATGGAATGCCGTGAAAGTATGCTCTGGAGAATCGATTGAGGAGGAAGGTCATTATCATTGGCGGTGGATTCGCCGGATTGAGCACGGCGAAAGCTCTGTCCCGTCAACCAGTGGACGTGGTTCTGATCGATCGAAGGAATCATCACACTTTCCAGCCTCTCTTGTATCAAGTAGCCCTTGGTGTTCTGTCGGCGGGCGACATTGCACAGCCTCTACGGACCGCACTTCGTGGCACTAAAAACATTCAAATACTCCTTGAGGAAGTGACACGGATTGATCCCGATCGCGGAAGAATTGCCCTTGGCAGCGGCTCTTTCGTTCAATACGATTACCTCGTTATCGCTTCCGGGGCCACACACTCTTATTTCGGAAATGAGTCCTGGGAGAGTGATACCCCCGGTCTAAAGAGCATCGACGACGCCATAGAGATACGACGGCGCATCATGCTCGCCTTTGAATACGCGGAACGAGATTCCTGGGACAACGGCAAGACTGAGCCGGTCAACTTCACCATCATTGGGGGAGGACCAACGGGCGTCGAACTCGCCGGGGCCATTCGAGATATCTCTACGTTTATTTTGAAACGCGAGTACCGGTCTATTGATCCCGCCGCGTGCAAAGTCTTGTTGCTCGAAGGATCGTCCCGAATACTCGCCCACTATCCCGAAGAACTTTCGAGGAAAGCGGAGGAACAGTTACGGGAATTAGGGGTAGAAGTTCACACGCAAACCAGGGTGACACAAGTGGATAGGGAGTCAGTCTGGATCGGCGACGTTAGACTTCCGTCGACTGTGACGATTTGGGCAGCCGGGGTTAAGGCGTCCCCGTTGGGAAAGTGCTTTCAAGACGGCACTGATCGAAGTGGGGCTGTAGTGGTCAACGAATATCTAAATCCAAAGGGGTATTCGGACATTTTCGTTTGTGGCGATCTTGCTCACTTCGAGCAGGATGGGAAGAGGGTCGCAGGCGTTGCGCAACCTGCTATGCAGATGGGTGAGCATGTAGCGAAGATGATCGGCGCTGATGCTTTGGGGAAACCCCGCGCAGCCTTTCGCTATTTTGACAAAGGCGACATGGCAACGATTGGCCGTCACATGGCGGTTGCCGACGTCCGATGGCCGTTTCACGCACGACTCAGCGGCTACCCGGCGTGGCTTGCATGGCTCTTGATTCATTTATTCTTCCTGGCTGGCTATAGAAGCAGGGCGTCAGTTTTCTTGTCCTGGGGACTCACATTCCTGTCACGGTCGCAAGCTGCTGGTCTCATCACGGAGCAACCAACAGGCTCAAGTGTTGATCGCCACTGAAAAGGCAAGCGTAACTAACTGTAATTTCAACCCTAACCTACACTCTCGTACAGAACATAGAAACACCGAAGGAGCCTCGTGAGCGAGATCAAAATTCAACCTGTTGTCGGCAAATCATCAGCTGCAATCCGGCTGTCATTTCTTAACCACCTCACGCATACGATTGGCCGCCCACTGGAATACTCCACGAGTGTTGAGCAGTATCATGCGCTGGCGCATGTAGTTCGCGATCAAGTGATGGAGAATTGGATCGCAACCATCGAATCATACAAGCACGGCAATGTCCGGGTCGTCGCCTACCTTTCGGCTGAGTATCTGCTGGGACCACATCTGCTCAATGACCTTCTGAATCTCGGCCTTACACAAGATTGCGACGAAGCCCTTAAGGAACTCGGCTTAGAACTGGCCACGGTGGCTGCGCAAGAACCTGAGCCAGGTCTTGGCAATGGGGGGCTTGGGCGTCTCGCTGCCTGCTTCATGGATTCGCTGTCAACGCTGGGTGTTCCTGCGATCGGGTATGGCCTGCGGTACGAGTTCGGAATGTTCCGTCAAGAGATCCGCGACGGATGGCAAGTCGAACGGTCGGACAAGTGGCTGCAGTTTGGCAACCCCTGGGAGATTCCCATCTCGGACGCCTCATTTGAGGTGAAATACGGCGGACACACTGAGACCTGGACCGATGAGGACGGCTGTCTGCGCTGGCGGTGGGTCCCTGAGACAGTGGTGAAGGGTATTCCCTATGACACCCCAATTCCCGGCTATCAGACAATGACCGTGAACCGTCTGCGTTTGTGGAAGGCGGAGGCGGTGGACTCCTTCGACCTGGAGGCCTTTGACACCGGCGACTACATGGGAGCAGTGCGCGAAAAGATGCAGTCGGAGACGATCTCGAAGGTGCTTTATCCCAGCGATGACAAGGAACAGGGCAAACGGCTCCGTCTGCAGCAGCAGTACTTCTTTACCTCGTGTTCCCTTCAAGACATGATCCGGATACATTTGCGGCAGGAGAGACCGCTCGACGAGTTCCATCAGAAATGGAGCGTGCAACTGAACGACACTCATCCCTCCATTGGTATTGCTGAGTTGATGCGGCTGCTGATGGACGAGCACGGCTTTGAATGGGAAAAAGCGTGGAGCGTAACCCAGCAGACCTTTGGGTACACCAATCACACATTGTTGCCTGAGGCCCTGGAGCGATGGCCACTCCCGCTTTTTGCAGATCTGCTCCCGCGGCACATCGAGATTATCTTCGAAATCAACCATCGTTTCCTCGACGAGATGCGACGCGAGTTTCCGAACGATGAAGATAAAATCCGGCGCATGTCTCTGATCGGCGAAGAAGGTGAGCGTTCGGTCCGCATGGCGAATCTAGCGGTTGTCGGCAGTAAGGCCGTCAATGGCGTCGCTGAATTGCACACACAGCTTCTCGAAGAGAACACGCTCCGCGATTTCTACCAAGCCTTTCCGACCCGATTCAGCAACAAGACCAATGGCGTTACTCCGCGACGCTGGTTCCTGCTGAGCAACCCCGCTTTGGCGGCGCTCATCGATGAGGCCGTTGGCACGAACTGGCATACAGATCTTTACGAGCTTCGCGGATTGGAAAAGTTCGCTGATGACAGTGCTTTCCTCCAGCGGTGGCGTCACACCCAGGAAAAAGCCAAGGCATCGCTGGCAAACTACATCAAAGAGACCACGAAGATCGAAGTCGATCCAAAGTCGATGTTCGATACGCAGGTGAAGCGAATTCATGAGTATAAGAGGCAGCATCTGAACGCGCTGCATATTCTGAGTCTCTACTGCCAGCTCAAGAACGGCACGCTGCAGAATATTCCACCGCGTACCTTCCTGTTCGGAGGCAAGGCCGCGCCTTCCTACGCGATGGCAAAGCTGATGATCAAGCTCGTCTGTAGCGTGGCCGATGTGGTGAACGCTGACCCGGAGACGCGCGATCTGCTGAAGGTCGTTTTTGTGCCCGATTACAACGTATCGTTGGGCCAACGGATTTATCCGGCAGCTGATCTGTCGGAGCAGATCTCGACTGCTGGCAAGGAAGCTTCGGGTACCGGGTGCATGAAGATGCAGATGAACGGTGCTCTAACCATTGGCACGATGGATGGCGCAAATATCGAGATTCGGAAGGAAGTCGGGGAAGAGAACTTCTTCCTCTTTGGGCTAACGGCGAAAGAGATCGAGCACATGCAGGCCGATGGCTATCGCCCGTACGATATTTATGATCGGGATCCGCTGTTGCGCGAAGTACTGGATGGGTTGCGCGACGGCCGCTTCAGCAATGGAGACCGCGAGTTGTTTGCCCCCCTGGTTGCGGACCTACTCCATCGCGATAGCTATATGCTGCTGGCTGACTTCTCTTCTTACTCCACGGTACAGGTGCAGGTCGGCTCGGCATACGTCGACATCCCTCGCTGGTCCCGCATGTCGGTACTGAACACGGCGCGATCTGGAAAGTTTTCTTCTGACCGGACCATCCGGGAGTACTGCAACGAAATCTGGAAGGTCCCTGTTTCTTAGTCCCGGGCCAATCAGAAAGCTGATTGTCCGAGCCAGATCCATATCAAGTTCGACAACTCCAATCATTCCAGGAAGGCATGAACCAACAATGTCAAATGTTGATCGCCACTGAAAATGCGAGGGTAAGTAACTGTGATTTGAAAGGAGAGCACAACACATTGGATATCTTCGGAGTAGTGGCCACATTGGACGTTTCAGCACGTTCGGAGAGCGATGGCTCCCCTGCGCCATACGACATGCACGGTGCGACGCAGTGGCAGCGTAGGAGATTCGCGTGAATCGGTTCGTCGTGATCTCTGGCTGCTCGGGCGGCGGTAAATCTACGTTGCTCGCCGAACTTGGGCGGCGTGGACACACCATAATAGAGGAACCTGGCCGGCGGATCGTGGTTGAGGAGATGAACAACGGAGGTTCGGCACTCCCTTGGGTGGATATGGCTGCTTTCGCAAATCGAGCCATTGCGACAGCTATGGCTGACCGATCCTCAGTTCCAGCTTCGGACGGCTGGATTTTCTTCGACAGAAGCTTGATCGATGCCGCTGTTGCTCTTCAGCACCTGACCCGCAAGCCAGTGCTTGCGGAGTTTGGTCATACTCACCATTACCATCGCCGCGTGTTTCTGGCGCCACCTTGGCCCGAGATTTACATGATAGATCGAGAGCGGCGTCACAACCCCGTGGTCGCTGTTGCCGAGTATTATCGGCTTTTCAACGCCTATCCGTCGCTGGGCTACGAAGTTTTTATCCTGCCGAGGGTCGGGGTAGTGGAGCGTGCCGACTTCGTGCTCAGGACTCTTGAGGAGGAGCCGCCTCTCTCTGTAAGGATATGATCTCCATTCTCCCTCCTTCCAAAGGTGAGGCGCAGCGGCACTACATCGAGGCCACGATTGTTTGAGCGAACGCAAGGTACGCGCGCTGTCGATATTTGTAGAGCGATCTGCGGTCGGTCAAAATGTTTGGCACTACTCAAGAACGTGACGTCATGTGCCGATTTTCAAGAAATTGAAGCTGCAAGGGAGGTGGGTTCCACACATGCATCGGTGTTATCCAGAACTGCGCCTTCTTCGCCAAAGGCGGCACATTCACTAAATTCCTCATCCGCAAAATGCTCCTCTGAGGCGTCAGTCCCATATCACCTTCGACACGCTATACGTCAGTGCGCCGGCCTCTTGCAGGCTAGCCTGCATTCCACGCCAGCTCTGACGGGTGGACATCTCTGCCGTACCCGCGCCGCGCCAACGCGTTTCGAGACTGGTTGCCTGACTGTATCCGTCTCTCTTCAGAGCACGAAATTGTCCGACCCAGTCAACTCTGCCGCTACCAACGGCCGTCCAATTCGCTTCGCCATTGTGCATGCTCTTCATCACATCCTTGCAGTGGCAATGTGCGATGCGGTTTTTGGGTAGTAGTTCATACCCCTCTGGATAAGCCTCTTCGCCATGCATCGCGGCATTGGCTGGATCCCACAACAGCATTAAATGAGGCGATTGAACCGCATTCATGACCCTGGCCGCTTCCACGCCAGTGGCTGTGTTGCAGGCAAATTCATTCTCCAAAATCAGAGTTATACCGTTCTTGCCGGCCTTTTCAGCTGCCTCCAGAAGCTTCTGGTTGATCGCTGCCCGATACGGAGCTTGGTCATCGATCCTCCAAAAATCGAAAAAACGCACCCGGTCGGTGCCGAAGATCTTCGCAACTTCAATGGAGCGCTCTAACACCTCGTCCTGCTGCTCATAGGTGTAATCGGTCGTAAGCTTATCCTGCCTCGAAACATACCTGGAGCACGGAGCACCCGGCCAATCCACTTTAAAGAGTGGACTGCATATGTCGGTCACTCTCAAGTCATATCTTCTTAAAATCCGCGTGGCCTCGTAAATCTCATTTGCGTCCAGTGTGAGGATGTTTTTGTTCCACATCCCGCGGAGTTCTATGAATTCCATGCCAAACTCATTGGAGATAATGTCGCAGGACCGTTCGAAGTTTTGGGACACTTCGTCATTGATGACACTGATCCGAAACGGCGACTTCATCCGGAAAGTTGCGCCCTTCGTTCCTGCCTTCGCATCTTCACCGACATAAGAAATCGGCGAATTGGAGATATTCATGAATTCGCGCTGTGTTTTTTTCGTCTTCATGTCCAATGACTATCAAGTGTGGCTAATGGATCAGATGGCTTTGCGCTGATCGGGTCCCAGTTCGGATCTCCTGCGCCTGTTGTTTGCCCTTGCTCATGGCTTGGACGAGGTTGCGCATTGGACCTTGGTTGGCCTCAATGAATGAAGCAGCGACTCGGGCAAAGAGCATACTCATATCAAATGCCAGACCGCATCGAAGCGTGGACGGACGCTAAACGGAGGTGCAATGTTTGGCCACGGGCAACATTCATTTGGACTCGTTCAAAACCCAGATATTCCTGAACTGCGTCGGCATGCCGTGCTCCTGAAGTTGGATGGGGCCGCTCGGTGCTTCCCCGAGCTTGGCTGCATTGAGGATCACGGGGCCGAGCGCATGATCCTGGTACAGGACCTCGCCGTTCAGCAACAGCGTCACGACCGCATCGGCAGTCTTCTTACCGGACGCATCGAATCGTGGAGCCTTGAAATCGATGTCGAAGGTCTGCCATTCAAGTACGGGGCGCGAGGCCCGAATCCCCGGCTTGGTCGGGATGGAGTTATCGAACTGGCCGTTCGGATTGGCGGATAGGCTGCCGTATGTCTCGTTGATGTTAGCTTCATAGCGATCCTGAACGTAGACACCGCTGTTGGTCGGCCCTCCAATCGTCCGGAACTCGACGTGGATCTTAGCATCGCCGAAGGCTTGTTTGCTGATGCAATTGCCGGAGCGTGGGACCGACTCGACCGCATCGCCGGGAACGAGATGCCACTTGCAAGGACCGTCTTCCTTCAGCCACTCCTTTTCCATCATCTTCGACCACGATTCCATGTTTTTCCCGTCGAAGAGAACGATGGCACCCTGGGGCGGCTTCATCCCTAGCGTCGGAGAAGAACGGGTAATATGCTGCAGGTCAATGCTCTGATCGCCGTTCTTCGCCTTCAAGTGTCCGTCTTCAATCGTGCCGGTCCAGCCATCGCCTTCGAGCGAGAGCATGTCGCTGGCTAGCGTGCCATTCAGCACTGCCACCGGTATGTCATGCGGCTGATCGAACTGTTTGAACAGATGCACCTCATACTTGCCGTTATCTTCCTGCTGCGGAATCAAATCTTCTTTGGAGTAGATCTTGTCCATGACTGGAACGACTTGGGCGACCAGGTCGCCTACTCCCTGCCAGTCGCCGCGCAGCGGGTCGGGCGCCGCCCAATAGAACGGATGAGGTAACTCGACCTTCCTTGGGGCTCCCTTGGATCCACCCTTGGGGCCGCCTTTGCCTCCCCCTTTTTTCTCGACTGCTGTGTCGGTCGCGGTGCTCAGCGGTGCTGCATCGTTCGCAATGCTGGCTATTGTGTTCGGCGTGGCCGCATCGGCAGCAGTGACATCGCCCGCCTTTGGCGGCTCCATCACTTCCACACGGTTCTTATTCAAGTCATAGAGTTCTACAACATTCTTTCCGTTCCCGAGCTGATGCACATCCGCAATCACGTCAGGGAACTCTTTCATCTGTGGTTTGGCGGCCACAAGCGACGTCATCTTCGGGACGTTGGCGTTCGAAAGACAAATATGGTCCTTGATATGGAAGCGCGCCTCTTCTGGTTTCTTTCTCTCCCATCCCACCTCAAACCGGTCGGCACTCCCAGGAATCGTCATCTTGGAACCATCGCCTTCCTTCACGAAACCGAAAGCATCGTTGTAGAACTTCCACGTCACATCTTTGTCTTTAATCAGCAACCCGATATGATCGATATGATCGGAGATGCGGCCGGGCGGCATAAACTTGCCCTTGCCGGCGGTCACCTTGCTGCCGGGCATGTACTGAACGATCTGGATCGTGAAGCCGGACGGTTCAAGGAACTCAAAACTTAAATCGCCTTCTTCGTTCTTCGTCACAGTGGCCGATACCGCTACACCCATGGAAGCCAGGTGATCCCGCATTCCTTTGGCGTCGTTCGTCTCAAAGCCCGCATCGTGGATATAGCCGTAGTTCTTAACCGGTTCTGCATACAACTCGATGAATTGGTGGTCGTTGATCTTGATGAAAACGATGTGCTCGGTCCCGTCAGGGTTCTTGAGCGTAAAAGCCTCTTCGAACCCCAGAAGTCCCTCATAGTAGTCACGCGCTTGTTTCAGATCGTTGACGTAGTAGGCCATATGGGCCATGCCGACGATTCGAGGCTTCTCCTGCGTATGCAGTTTAGGTGCGAGTGCAACTGCCGCTACGAGGATCGCCACCGACTTCAAGATTTTAATCTCCACGTAATCCCTCTATTTTGTCTAGATTCAACACAACTCTCGTTTGAGCACCCAAGGCAAACAAGTTAATTCACAGTCAATGGTTTTAGGAGGGCGACGACACAGATAGCTTAGGGGTTAGTTGCTTTATTATGAATGGGTTATAGCATCCCACATTTCGATATCTTTTACGTTAAGAATCCCCATGGCGACGAACGCTAGAGGTCGTTCGTGGCTATTGAATCCCTATGGTGTCCGTGCCACGGAGAGCCTTCGTCTACGGCGACCATGATTCTCTTGATATGGACACCCAACCTGTGTTGGGTGCGAGAGCGCCTATTCAATTAGATGGTCTGGCCTGGGGCCGACCATGGTACAAATCAGGCTGCTCTCGATGTGACAACTGGGGATACGGCGTCTGAGTACGGAGCATCCAGTAGGAGCCGTACGGCGAGCTTGCGTGCCGCAGCTACCTTGGCTAGAGCGCGCTGCTTCTGGTGGCAGCGGTGTATGTACTCTTTTCGAAACTGGGATCAAAACGCACCGCTGAGTTGGAAGGTTCAACCATCGCTGGAGAGGTGAAATTGGTTATACAGACAATTTCGGTGATGGCGACACGGCACAAGTAGGCAAGTGATCGATCCCAGCCGTCACAAGATCGAATCTCGTGTGTTCGCTCGTCCGTTGAGCAAGAGATGGTAAGGATTCTCCGGCTGCATGCGGGAACCCTTTGCACGATCAAGAAGAGCGATGAGGCAGGGCGAAACTGGCCGAGGCGAAGGCGCTTGGCAAAAGCGGAAACTAGCCTCCCGATTGTATGCGAGGGTGCGGCTACTGCGGGTGCTTGTCGGATGGCGGTGGCGATGCGGCGGCGGGTTTGCGCGCGCCGGCGTCGGCGATATGGGTTAGGGTCTCGCGCGCCGATGTCGGTGGGCAGGGGGTTGGTGAGGACGCCGGTTTCGATCCACTGTCTGGTGTAGGGCAGCGGTTGGCCGAGGCGGTTATGGTACTCGTTGTAGCCGATGACGAAGGTGGAGCCGGTGGCCAGCTTGAGCGAGCCGCCGCAGAGGTACTGGGGCACGGGGTTCTTAAGCTGGTAGTACGACATGAACTCCATGGCGGCGGTGAGGCGCGGCTGTTCGGACTCGTAGAGCTTGAGACCCTGGATGTGCGCGGTCTCGGCTGCGGCCATGGTTGCGGAGAGGCCGTAGGCGGAGTGGTGGAAGTCGCGGCAGGCCTCCTGCGGCATGCCGTTGAGTGTGGCGTTGAAGACGGTCTGGCCGGCCCAGAGGGATTTGCCGCGGGGAGGGACGCCGCGCGGGGGTGCCGCGGGCTGGTTGCCGTCGATGGGCTGGTAGTAGAAGTAGGCGGGGACGCGCTGCTTCCAGAAGACGACGGCGTGGTCAAAGAGGTCGTGGTTGTCGGTGAAGACGGCGATGCCCATCATGGCTTCGATCTGGGTGAGCTCCCAGTTGCCGTTGTAGCTGGAGCCGTCGTAGATGATGGGCACGACGACTTTGGTGAGCATGTCGGAGAACCTCTGGATGTCGGCGGGTGCCCAGCCGGCGTTGCTGTAGCGGATGATCTCGGCGGCGCGCGTCCATTTGCCGCCGCTCCATGCGGATTGCAAGGGCGCGTTGGAGTTGGTGTAGGCCTTCAGGTTCTGGTAGGCGTTGAGGATCTGGATGGCGTTTTTGGCGTAGGCGGGATTGCCGGTGATGTACCAAAGGAGAGCCTGAACGTAGGCGGCGGCGGAGTCGGCGTCTTCGTCCTTGCAGCCGAAGTTGGGGTGCGAGGAGGAGCCGCACTCGATGATGCTGGTTGCGGGCGGCCCTTTGGGCTTGTAGTGCAGGTCGCCGTATTCGGAGTCTTTGGCGCGCTGGAACTGAGTCTTGAACGGCTCGACGTTGGCTTTGACTTCGGCCTTGACGAAGTCGAGCTGGGCGCGGCTGAGCAGGACGCCGGGATGCTCAAAGGCCTGCGCGGCTAGCGGGCGGGCCGCGAGGGCGAGGAGTGCGCAGGCGAACAGGGCGATCCTGTGTGGCGTTAAGTGCGACATTTTATTTCTCCGAATTCGGTAAAATACACATAAAAATTGATGTTACGGGTAAACATCGTAAACACGTTTATCCGGGCTGTCTGGGTAATCGAATAGCAGACCTCAGCGGCTAAAGCCAATTCCTCGATGGTGTGTAGCGAGGTTTAGCGCTAGCCTTCAGCGTGGATTTTCTCTTGCCGGATGTCCTGGGGCGTTGCCCCAGGACACGATAGCGCGGGCCTTGGCCCGCCACGGAGATATCCGCAGCTCTCTGCGTTGATGCGGGGCGGTTGTACGAGCGGTGTTGGGTTTCGCTCCTACTATCTTTAAGTTTAGAACATTTACCATAACTGTTACGCCAACCATTTTTCAGGTGTAAATGGCTGATTATGAGTTGGTTAGCGGAATGTTTTGTGAGATGGGGACTTGACGCGCGCGATTGCCGAGGTTTTTGACGTAACTTTTTTGGTGCGTGTCAGGGTTTGGGAGTTGGGGTGGGCGTAGTTTGCGCGGCGGCGGGCTGCGTTTGCGCGGCGGCGGCGGCTTTGGCGGCAGCGGCTTTGACGTCGTTGACGTCCATTTCGACGGCACCCATGGCGTCGCCGATGCGGTCGTGGATGCCGGCGCGGAGGTAGAAGTCGCCTTTGATGGGGATGCTGATCTCCTGATGGAACTGCATGCCGCTCTTGAGCATGGTCGCCTTTTTGGCGGCGGTGATGTTGTCGGCACCGGCGATTTTGGTGGTGGAGTTGTAGAGGACGCCCTGATCGTCGTAGAGAAGGACGGCGAACTCGAGGGCGACCTTGAACGTGCCGTCGGGGTTGGGGACGAACTGGATGTGGCGGGCGTCGGCGGCGTAGTCGACTCCGAAGCGCTGGTAGGGTCCCTTCATCAGCTTGGGGTGGGGTGAGTTGCCGGGGGCGACCTCGTCCTCGGGTTTGGAGGGGTCGGGGACGGCGCGGATCTTCATGACGATCTCTGTGGGCTCGGGCGCACCGAACTGCATGGCTGCCTGGAGTGCGGTGCGGCGGGTGGATGCGGGGTCGGCGACGGCGTGCATAGTGGAGGCGAGGATGGGCGCGTTGCGCTTGTCGGGGATGCCGTCGGGGTCGTCAGCGTAGTAGCCGATGCGGTAGGTGAGCTTGAGTTTGGGGTTGTCAAGCTTGATGGAGACGGAGTGGTAGTTGCCGTCCCACTTGTGGCTGGCGGGATAGTAGCTGAGGGTGTAGTAGTTGGAGCCGGCGTCGACGGCCTTGTCGACGGCGTCTTTGAGGCCGTTAGTGTTGATGAAGGCCTTGCCGCCGGTCTTGTCGGCGAGCTGGAGCATGGTGCTGTGCTCGCTGGCCGTCTGATCGAAGAAGGCTTGGGTGTCCTTTTTGCCCTGAGTGTGGTCGGTGTACTTCATGCCGGTGTTTTCGGCGTTCATGGCGGGATTGACCATGAGGCCGCGGGCGTCGACGGGGAAGACGGCGACGTGGCTGCGGGCGAGCAGGGTGACGGTCTCGCGGAACTCGTCTTCGCTGTCGCCCATGGCGGCGAAGGGGTCGGGGAGATCGCCGTTGGGGAGGAGGTCGATGGGGAAGGACGCGGAGAACCAGATGAGATTCTTGCGGCCGGGGATGCCGGCGAGGTAGCGGGCGAGCTGGTTCATACAGTCGAGGGTATAGAGGGCGCGCATCTCGAGCTCGTAGGC
>Ga0208193_1000215_pt1 | contig 37470 bp, 27 predicted proteins | sample June2015DPH_17_2_FD_184716 | JGI IMG/M metagenome (GOLD analysis project Ga0208193, IMG submission 184716) | Peatland microbial communities from SPRUCE experiment site at the Marcell Experimental Forest, Minnesota, USA - June2015DPH_17_10... | ecosystem: Environmental > Terrestrial > Soil >... | reverse complement strand
CGCGGCGCCGCAAGCCATGCGTTCCATGGTCGCGCGACTGATTGTGTTTTATCTGGGCGCCATCTTCGTGCTGGTCTGCATCGTTCCGTGGAATCAGATTCAGCCAGGCGCGGATGTCACCGCCAGTCCGTTCGTCAAGGTGTTCCAGTTGATCGGCGTACCGGCCGCGGCTCACATTATCAACTTCGTGGTGATCACCGCCGCGGCATCCAGTATGAACTGCGACCTCTACTTAGTCAGCCGCATGATGTTTTCGCTGGCGCGCGGCGGTTACGCGCCGGCAGCGTTCGGCGGCGTTTCCTCGCACGGAACCCCGCTGCCCGCGCTGCTGGTCTCCGCGGCGAGTCTCGGGCTGGCCATCGTGATCGCCCTGCTCTATCCCGACGGCGCTTATGTCTACCTGTTCGGCGTCGCGTTATTCGGCGGACTCTATGTGTGGCTGATGATCTTTGTCACGCACCTGTTCTTCCGCCCGAAATGGGAAGCCGAGGGACGGCCCCGCCTGCCCGTGCGCATGATGGGCTACCCGTACACTTCCATGCTGGGAGCGGCGGCGATTCTTGCGATTCTCGCGACCACTTGGTGGGTGGAGGGAATGCGAGTCACGCTGATCGCGGGTCTGCCCTGGCTGGGACTCCTCACGGCCGCTTATTTCCTGAGGAGCATGATACGGAAGAGAACATCCTGATCCGATTCATTTCGGCGCGTTATCGGGTGCGCTCAGCACGCCTTTGCCACGCGGAGGGCGGCCGCAGTTTTCAATCGACGCATTCCACTAATCGCTACCGCCCTGCCCCGGCTTCTCCAACAGGACATTTAGAAAATCCGCCACCCTCACAATCTGCGCATTCCCATATTTCCCAAGCCGTAGCAGGTCCTTATCGGCGGAGACGATGTAATCCGAGTTGGCGGCAACCGCGCATTCCAGGATGCGATCGTCCGGCGGGTCGTGCTTGATGACATCAAGCCTCTCAGTTGGCGTTACGCGATTCGTGAATGTGCGGAGTCTGCCGTTCCACGCGTGAATCAACTCACCCGGCCAGTCGAATTTCTTCCGCAACACGTTCATTGTTTCCGCGAGAATTTCATCCGATAGGTCGAGCCGGATGCGCCCGGCATTGGCCATCGCAAGAAGCCGCGCTGGAGGGCCGGGAAAGTTGAGCGCCGAAACATAGAAGTTGGAATCCGCAGTGACGCTGACCACGAATTAGCGGTTCCGCTCTGCGTTTTCCTGCCGGTATTCGGCAATCTTCTTTGAAACGTCCGCGGGCTTGAATCCGCGGGACTTCGCATGGGCATGTCCTTCGCCAAGGAGCTTTTGGAAATCCAGCGCATCACGCAGGGATTGCTCCGCGACTTCATCTGCCGTTTTGCCCTGCGCTCGGGCGACCGCCTCGATGCGCGCCAGCAAATCCTCCGGTACGTAAAGGTTTTTGAGCGTGGTCATGACTGCCTCTCTATTATTGTCCGCGAACCGGTCCACCGCGCCAGTTGCACGCTATTCGCCGTCCTGGCAGGTCGCCGCGCATTCTCGCCGAACGGCGCAGAGGCGCAGGCGCAACGCGCGCGTTGTCGATATCCTAATGTCCAAAATCCGAATTGTTTCCCTCGGGCGTTTTGCAGGCGAAGTTCGCGGCGTCGTCCGTGCTGCCCGTGCCCTTGTAAACGGCGACCTGCGGGTAAGGGCACAGCGGCCGCGTTCGAGACACGCTCCCCTGATTGCGCGATGCAAGGATCGAGCCCGGAGCCTTCCCGTTTTCCACCCACTGCGCCAGAGCGCCAAGGACGTCGAACTTGTTCGGCCCTTCGCCGCCGCCGCAGTGATTCATTCCGGGCGCCATAAACAGCCGGTACGAATCCGCGGTCTTGGCTGCATCGCCCATCTCTCTCACGACGCTACGGTAATAGTCGATGCTGTTCCGGGGCATCACCTGCTGATCCGTCCAGCCGTGATATTGGATCAACTTTCCGCCGTGAGAAAAGAAGGGCCTCAAATCCGGGTTGGTCGCGGAGAGCGTGCCTCCGTCGCGTTTCTGCGCCTTCGCGAAATCGCTGTCGAAGTTAAGCGTCTTGAAGTCCCAGTTCGGGTTTTCGAACACCACGTACTTGAAATAATCGTCCGCCAGCGCGATCGGTTTCGGACCACCTGCAAGGGTCGCCCAAACCAGTTCGCTGCCGCGCTCCATGGCGGGAAAGATTTGCGTCCCGGTGCGGGAATTCCTGGCCGGAGTATAGATCTTCCGGGCGGCATCCACTTGCGGACCGGTCAGGCAGGCCGGGCCGTCGGCGCTCTTGCACGCGAGCGCGCCAGGGTCGAAATGGCAGCGGGTCGGATCTTCCAGCACGCCATCCTTCACGCCGTCGAGCGCATCGCAGGCCTCCATCACGGCCTTATGAATCACCGGATACTTGGCCGGAGGAATGTAGCTTGCCGCATCCTCGAGCGTCGCTTGCGCCACCCAGATCCGTCCAAACATCATATTGTTCCAATTGTTGGTGGCCGCCCCCGCGGCGATGCCGTCATAATCGTCCGGATATCTCTGCGCTTCCATCAGCGCTTGCCGGCCCCCCGAGGAGCATCCTACGAAGTAGGAGAGCTTTGGCCCCGCGGCGTAGAAAGCCGCGATGATCGCCTTCGCGGTTACGGTCATCTCATGCTCGGACCGGTATCCGAAATCGATCAGCTTTTCCGGATGTCCTAGCGCGAAGCTGGCGCCGGGCGTGTGGTGGCCCGTGTCGGTTGAGCTCGTTGCGTAGCCGCGTTGCAGGGCCGCGGCCATCTCGGCTTCGTTGATGGTTCCCGCCCAGCCGCCATTTCCCACCGCCTCATAATTTCCGTTCCAGTTCGCCGTTGGCAGCCGGACTTCGATCCCGATATCGGAATCGCTCGAAGGCCGCAGCGTCGCCGCGACGCGGCAGTGGGCTGGAACCGCCCCTTGCGCAGGCATCGAGTCGGTCGCGGTAACGGTCGTGTGTGGAAGCGACAGCGATTTCAGCCGCTCACAGGGATCTTGCGCCAGCGCCGCCAGCGCCGGGGCCAGGAACACGACAAGCTTACGGAGCATTCGGGATACCTCCATGCGGAAACGTTTCTTGGATCATTTATACCCCAGTTCTCCCCGGTTTCGCATCGGCGCGCGCGGGTTCGTGGTTGGCGGGAATTAGTTGACAGAGTCAATGATTTAGTTGATTCTGTCAATATGAGCGTGGACGAGCTGGCGCCGCTGGTCGAAGCGGTGCGGCATTTCAACCGGTTCTACACCCGGCGGATCGGCGTGCTGCAGGAGGGGCTGCTGCAATCGCCGTTCTCGCTGGCCCAGGCGCGCGTGCTGTATGAGCTGGCGCACCGGGAAAATCCGGCCGCCAGCGAGCTGGCGAAGGATTTGGGGCTCGACGCGGGGTATCTGAGCCGCATCCTCAAGGGTTTCGAGAAGCGTGCGCTGGTGCGCAAGTCTCGCTCGGAATCCGACGCCCGCCAAAGCATTCTGTCGCTCACCGCCAAGGGACGGCGCGCCTTCGCCGTGCTGGATGCGCACTCCAGCGAAGAAGTGCGCAGCATGGCCGGAAAACTCGCGTCCGCGGACCGCGGGCAGTTGGCGGGCGCTATGCAGACCATCGAGCGGCTGCTGGACGGCGATGCCATCGGCGCGGCGCCGGCGGTTCCTTACGTGCTGCGGCCGCACCAGCCGGGCGATATGGGATGGGTGGCGCACCGGCATGCGGTATTGTACGCGCAGGAATATGGATGGGATGAAAGCTTCGAAGCCTTTGTGGCGGAGATCGCGGCGAAGTTCATCCGCAAGTTCGACCCCCAGCGCGAGCGCTGCTGGATGGCCGAGCGGGCCGGCGAAGTGGTTGGCTCGGTGTTCCTGGTAAAGCGGTCGAAGAACGTGGCGCAGCTCCGGTTGCTGCTGGTGGAGCCCGGCGCGCGGGGCTTGGGAATCGGGCGCCGCCTGGTGGAAGAGTGCGTCCGCTTCGCGCGGCAGAGGGGTTACCGCAAGATCGTGCTATGGACCAACGATCTGCTGACCGCGGCGCGGAACATCTACGAGCGGGCGGGCTTCCGGCTGGTGGAAGAGAGCCGCCACCACAGCTTTGGGAAAGATCTGGTGGGGCAGAACTGGGAGTTGGAGTTGTAGGGTTCCACCCGCAGCCTCGACCTTTTCCGTCCACCCCCTTGCGTTCGGCCTCCCCGCCTTAGAAACTAATTGACAGGAAGGTGAGTCTAAAGGGTATGCGCTACTGGGCCTATTTTGCCGCCAAGCTGATCGTCGTGGCCGGCATTCTTTTCGGCTCCCTGGCGTTGCTGAATCCGCTGGCGCCGCACGATTCCGACTCATCGGCGATTGAGCCTGATCGGAGTGCGTCAACTCCGCCGGCCGCCCCCGGTCCTAAGAGTTACCCGAAAGCCCCCAGGGTCACCCTGGAAGACGCCAGTGCAGCGGCCGCCCGGGCAAAGGCCGATAATCCCGCGGAGCCCAATATCCAAGTGGAAATCGTGCCGCCTTCCGGGAAGGACATAAAGGATGGCGATGTAGCGAAGCCTTCGGATAATGACGACAAGCTACGCGTGCTCGCTCCGCTTTCCCATGCCGGCGAGTATCTGGCGATTAACCTTGCGTTCATGGTGTGGTTCCTGTTTGGAGCCGGAATGCTCTACCTGATAGTGTACGACCAGCGGTACCGCTGCCGCGTCTGTTTGCGCCGCCTGCGCATGCCGGTGGAGACGGGCTCGCGGGGCTTCATGCTGCAGATGGGCCGCCCGCGCACCGAATATATCTGTCCCTACGGCCACGGCACCTTGAAGCAGGAAGAATTCCAGACCTCGGGACTGGAGAATCCGGAATGGACGGCCCATTCCGGCGACATGTGGGACGAGCTCTACGCTGCCAGCAAACACGCTCGCGACGACGAGTGAACCGCGTCCCCAAGTGGCGCATCGCGGCTGGAGTCCTGGTCCTGGCGGCTTTGGGCCTCTTCGCGGCGGTTCTCGCCCCAATCTATGTGCGCAACTTCCGGTTCCACCGGTTTGTGTCGGGCCTTACACACAACGTGGAAACCCGGGAACGCTCTGGCGATGCCCTGCTCGGCATGGTGGTGGCTAAAGGGCGTAGTTTGAGTCTCCCCGTGTCGGCGTCCGACGTGCAAATTACCCGAACGGGAGGCGAGGTGCGCATCGTCGTTCGCTACGTGGTGAAAGTGGATTTACCGGGCTACACGGTGGAACTTCACTTTTAGCTATGTGGGACAGGCCTCCTGGCCTGTCGTTCGAATTCGGCGCCCGTGCTTGCCAGTTGCCAGTCGGAAGCTCCCGTCCACTTCATGAGACAATCGAGATTAGTGCCCAAAAGAGAAATGAAAGTCCGGGTCCCGGCGAATTCGGGACTGGCGCGCTTCTTCCTGGGGCCGGTTGGCCGCTTTCTGGTGATCGCTGCGGCGCTCTTCACCATAGCGGTAGTCGGCGCGTTTGCGTATTTCTACGATCAATACTCCCACGTCGTCGCCGAAAAGCTGCACGTTCCCTTCGCCAATACCGCCAAGATCTACGGCGCGCCGGAATCGGTAGCCGTTGGCGATGCGCTCTCGCCGGCGGATATCGCCGCCCAGCTCCGCCGCAGCGGTTACACCGAATCGCACGCCAATCGCACCGGCTACTACCAGACGCACCCCAACTCCATCGAAATCTTCCCCGGCCCGGATTCCTACTTCGACCAGGAAGCCGGCGTCATCAAGTTCGCCGGCGGAAAAATCTCGCAAATCGTCTCCCTGCAGGACAACACCGCGCGTCCCGAGTATCAACTGGAGCCGCAGCTCATCACCAACGTTTCCGGCGCCAGCCGTGAGAAGCGCCGTATGGTGAAGTTCCACGATATCCCGCCGGTCCTGGTGCAGGCGGTCACTTCCATCGAAGACAAGCGCTTTTTCAACCACAACGGTTTCGACCCCATCCGCATCGTCAAAGCGGCTTATACCGATCTCCGCGAGGGCCGCAAAGACCAGGGCGCTTCCACTCTCAGCCAGCAGCTTGCGCGCATGTTCTGGCTCGATCAGGAAAAGCGGTGGACCCGCAAGCTGGCCGAGATGATCATCACGGTGCAGATTGAGCAGAGCCTCTCCAAGGAGGAAATCTTCGAGGATTACGCCAACGACGTACCCCTCGGCTGGCGCGGCGCCTACAGCATCCGCGGCTTTGGCGAAGCCTCCGAAGCCTACTTCGGGAAAGATCTCAGCCAGATCAACCTGCCCGAAGCCGCGTCGCTGGCGGGCATGATCCAGCGGCCGTCCTACTATCAGCCCTACAAGCACCCGGAGCGTCTCAAGGATCGCCGCAACGTCGTGCTCGGCCTGATGCGCGCCAACAATTACATCGGCGACCGGGATTACACACTGGCCAGTGAGGCGCCGGTCGCGGTGGCGCAGGGCGCGACGCAATCGGTGGAAGCGCCTTACTTCGTCGACCTGGTGGACGACGCGCTGCAAGCCAGGTTTCAGGATGCGGATTTTCAATCCAACGCCTTCCGCGTCTACACCACGCTCGATATGCGCCTGCAGCGCGCCGCCGCCGAAGCCATCCGCCTAGGTATGGCGAGTGTGGACGAGCAGATCAAGAAGCAACGCCGCTTCAAAGGGCAGACGCCGCCTGAGCCACAGGTGGCGCTGGTGGCCATCGACCCGCATACCGGCGCGGTCCGCGCGCTCGCCGGCGGTCGCAATTACGGCATGAGCCAACTCGACCACGTTCTGGCGAAGCGCCAGCCGGGGTCCATCTTCAAGCCGTTTGTTTACGCCACTGCCATGGATACGGGCATCGAGGGCGGATCGCGCATCCTTACCCCCAGCAGCATGGTGGACGATTCCCCGACCACCTTCTGGTTCGACGAAAAGCCTTACCAGCCCAGCAATTTCGAAAAAAAGTTCTACGGCGAGGTGACGCTGCGCGACGCTCTGGCTCACTCGCTGAACGTAGCTACAGTGAAAGTGGCCGAGATGGTGGGCTACGATAACGTGGTCGCCATGGCCAACCGCGCCGGCATGAACTACAAGATTCAGCCGACGCCCTCGGTGGCGCTGGGCGCGTACGAAATTACCCCGCTCGAGGCCGCCGGAGCGTACACCATGTTCGCCAATGGCGGCGTGTACGTGAAACCCAGTTTCATTTCGCTGGTCCGCTCGCAGGCCGGCAAAACAATTTACAAGGATAAACCGGAAACCAGGCCGGCGCTCGACCCGCGCGTGGCTTACCTGATGACCAGCATGATGGAGGAAGTGCTGCGCACCGGCACCGCCGCCGGCGTGCGCGCGCGCTACAAATTCAACGTTCCCGCCGCCGGCAAGACCGGCACGTCGCACGACGGCTGGTTCGCCGGATATACTTCGGAGCTGCTCTGCGTGGTCTGGGTGGGCTTCGACGACAATCGCACCATCGACCTCGAAGGCGCCCACTCGGCCGCGCCCATCTGGGCCGAGTTCATGAAGCGCGCCCTCAATTACCGCGAGTACAGCGACGCCAAGCCGTTCGTGGCTCCCGACGGCATCGTGACTATCGATATCGATCCGCTTTCCGGCATGCCGGCCACGTCCGCGTGCCCCAAAGTGCGCTCCGAGGTTTACATCGCCGGCACCCAGCCGGTGGGCCTTTGCCCGCTTCACGGCGGACGCCAGGGCATCACCAATATTGCCGGATGGGATACCGAAGAGGCCGCCCCCGCGCGCGTGGTTTCCCAGCCCGAACTACCGCCGCGCGCTACCGGCGCTCAGCTCGATTCGAGCTCTGTGGCCCGCCGCGCTGCGCGGCAGATTCCGCCCGATACTCCGGCCGCGCAGAAGAAGCCGGACAAGGACGCGGACAAGCCGCCCAAGAAGAGCCTTTTACGCCGCATCCTGGGTGTGTTTAAATAGAACCCATAAGGGGGGCCCATGGGTTTACAACCTTTCGCCATGATGCTCGTGGCAGGCCTCGGTTCCACATACGCGTTCGCTCAAACGGGGAGCGCGCTGGTGGACGGGACCAGAACTTCCACTCCGAATCCGGCTCAAACGGCTGAGAATCGCACACTTTCACCCGAAGAGCGCGGCGATATTTTCCTGGCGCGCAAGATGTACCGCGAAGCCATCGACACGTTCCGCGAAGGTTCTTCCAAAGATCCGGTGCTTCACAATAAGGAAGGCATCGCGTATCACCAACTGCTGCAGCTCGACCAGGCGCTGAAAGAGTATCAACTGGCGGTCAAGCTGAAGCCCGATTACGAGGAAGCCCTCAACAATATCGGCGCCATTTACTACACCAAGAAAAATTACCGCCGCGCCACCTCCTGGTTCACGCGCGCGCTGGCGCTGGCGCCGGACGATTACAAATCCGCGGCGGTCTACGTGAATCTGGGCTCCTCCTGGTTTTCGCGCAAGAACTACGAGCGCGCGCAGGTCGCCTTTCAAACGGCCGTGCGGCTCGACCCGGAAGTGTTTGAGCGCCACGGCAGCTTCGGCGTCATGATGCAAGAGCGCAACATTGAAGAGCGGGCCAAATTCCATTTCTACATGGCCAGGATGTACGCCAAGTCGGGCCGCAACGAGCTGGCGCTGCAATATCTTCGCAAGTCGTTCGAAGAGGGTTTAAAGGACAAGGAGAAAGCCACCGAAGCGCCGGAGTTCAATCCGATGCGCAATCTGCCCGAGTTTAAGGAGCTCCTGAAACTGGAGCCGCGTGTACTGTAGAGCCTTGTGGGACAGGCCTCCCGGCCTGTCTTCTTGGGATCGTTTGCAGACCTTCGCCGTTGTGGCGGCCAGACAGGCCAGGAGGCCTGTCTTACTCACCTGTGCCTTGCTCCTTAGTCTGGCCGGCTGCTCGCGGCTCATCCAAAAACGCGCGGCCATTCCGGAGCCGCAGCGCCTCGCCATTCTGCGCTTTGAAAACCTGAGCGCCAGTTCCGCCTCGGATTGGATCGGTCGCGCCCTGGCGGAAGTTCTCTCCGCGGAGTTGTCTGGCGCGCCCGGCCTTTCCGTTATTTCGACCGGCGAATTGCATTCCTTCGACCGCACTCTGGGCGCCCGGCCGATTTCCGCGCCCGGCATTTCCGCCGAACGCCCCGACGCTCTTGCCGCCGGCGCCAACCGATTGGGCTATGGCGAGTATTCGGTGCGCGCCGGCCGCCTCTACGTCCGCCTTTCCATCGAAGACGCGCGCACCGGCAGAATGGCGAAAGTGATCGCGGTTTCCACCGCCGCCAATGATGTACTGGGCGCCGCCGCCGATCTCGCACGCCAGCTCGCACCTCGCATCGAGCCTTACTCTACGCGTAATCTGGAATGCCTGAAAGCATATGCGGACGCCTTGGAATCTCACAATCCCACGGATACCGCCGCGAGCCTCGACCGCGCCATCGCGGCCGACCCCAACTTCGGTCCGGCGTATCGCATGCTCGCGCAACTCGACGCCCAGCGCGGCGACCACGCCGCGGCCCTCGCCGATCTGGACCGCGCCCGCGCCCGCGGCGATGCCATGGCGCCCATCGAGCGCGCGCGCATCGCCGTCGAAGCTGCCGTGCTAAACGGCGATTCCGCATTGAGGATGCAGGCGCTTGCCGCCCTCGCCAGGCTGGAACCCGCAAATCCCCGGACCTGGCAGACGCTCGCCGATACCGCCATGGGCCGGCACGATTACCGGCTTGCCGCGGATGCCTACCGCCGCGCGCTGGAACAGGAACCCGAAAGCGCCAACCTGCTCAACGAACTTGGTTACGCCGCCGCTTATGCCGGCGATTTCGACGCCGGCCTTGCCGCCCTCCGCCACTACCGCCAATTGCGTCCCAACGATGCCAACGCGCTCGACTCGCTAGGCGATCTCAACTTTCTCAGCGGCCATCTGCGCCAAGCTGAAGACCTCTATCTGCAGGCGAATCGGAGGGACCCTAATGTCCTCCCAGGCGGACCGGACGGCGATCTGTTCAAAGCCGCCATGGCCCGAATCATGACGGGCGATATCGCGGGCGCCGACGAGTTGGAAAAGAAATTCACCGATGCCCGGGCCGCCGCTCACGATCCCAGCGCGTCTTTCCGCGAGCTGCAATGGTTGTGGCTCACCGGCCGCCGCACGGATGCTTACCGCAAACTGGAGGCGCTGGCGCTGGCGTTGGAGCGTGCCTCGCCGAGCCCTGCTCAATCCCCCGATCGACCCACTGTCCCAGCCACCGGCCAAGCCGCCGCATCGCATGCCTACGCGGAGTTAGCGGTCTGGAGCCTGATGAAGGGGGACCGCACCGCCGCCGCGGCAATGGCGCAAAAGGCCGCGTCCCTGGCCACCGCCGCGACGGGCGCGCCCGCCGCGATTTCTCGATTTCTTGCGCAGCCTTCCGCGACCGCCGAGGAATGGTCGTCGCGCGCCGACCGCTTCCTTCCCAACCCGGCGCAAGACATGGTGAAGCAGCAAATGCTGGCCTATGCATTACTGTTCGATGGTAAAGTGAAAGCCGCCGCCGCCCCTCTGCAGCGGATCTACGACGCCACAGGCATCGCCGTCAACGAAGGTTTGCCCGTTCTGCTCGCGTGGACCCATATCGAAAACGGGGACTTCGACGCCGCCGCGCCGCTACTGAAACTGGACCCCGTGCCGCCGCACGCCGGCGTCACCACCTTCATGCCGCTCTATTTTCCGAGGATCTTCGAATTGCGCAGCATGGTGGCCGCCAAGGCAGGCAAGACGGAAGAGGCCAGGCAAAATCTGGACCTCTACCACAAGCTCTCCGGAAAACCGTAGGGCGGACCCCCCGGTCCGCGGCCGGCCCCCTGGCCGGCCCCGTTTCCCGCGCGAGCAGGCACGCCCACTACCGGCAATAGGGGTCGCGCCGCAAGTCGACTACGCGCACGTCGCGGTGATCGTCGCGCCGAGCCACTACCACGGGTCTGCGGTTGTAGTCGATCCGGCCCCGCTCCACCACCACGGGTCTGTGGTTGTAATCGTTGCGGTCCCTGGCCGCCGCCGGCTGTGCGAACGCAGCCACCGCAGTCAGCATCAATGCCATTAAACCGATTGTCCGTTTCATTTCTTTTCCCTCCGGCTGATAAGGCGTCCGCAACTGTCCGGATAGCGTAACTTTGTGTATTAGCTTCGCAATGAAGTTTGATCGCGCGAGTTGGCGCGTCCAGCTTCCGATCACTCGATGGCATTGGCTAAGCTTAGCTAAGCTCGGCGCGCCGCTGCCTGCTCATCCGACTCGCGCGTTTCCTGGATCGTCGATTTCGGCCCCGTCTCGCGCTTCACCCGTAGCCGCGGCCTCTTTCCCAGCGCAGCTTCCGTGCTTGCCGCATTAAACTAAATCCAAGAGCCCACCATGCAGCGTGAGATTCTCCCCATGTCCGCCGCCGACTGGCCCGCGGTTCGCGCAATATACGAACAGGGCATCGCCACCGGCAACGCCACATTCGAAAAATCCGTGCCCGCTTGGGAGACCTGGGACACCGCCCATCTGCCGCACTGCCGCTTGGTGGCGCATTCGGCCGGCGAAGTCCTGGCATGGGCTGCACTGAGTCCGGTCTCCAGCCGATGCGTGTATGCTGGCGTAGCGCAGGTGAGCATCTATGTCGCAGCCCGCGCCCGCGGACGGGGAATTGGCCTCGCGCTTCTGTCCGCGCTGGTCGAGGCCTCGGAGCGCGCAAGCATCTGGACACTGCAAGCCGGCATTTTTCCCGAAAACGCCGCCAGCCTCGAGCTGTTCCGGAAGGCCGGATTCCGGGTCCTCGGAACGCGCGAGCGGCTGGGACAGATGGACGGCTGCTGGCGCGATGTGGTTCTGATGGAGCGTAGAAGTCTAGTCGCCGGCGTTTAGGCTGTCTTCCAATTATTCGGCCCTTGGCCATAGGAAGCGTCTCGGATTCGAATCGGTGACATTCGCTGGCGAGGAGATAGCTCAGATTACTTCGCCAAATCTCCGCACCTCCGCGTTGGACCCCGCTCTCCCCCGGCCCCACACCCCAACCATCCAAACCACTTCCCCAAAATTGGCTTGGTTTCGTCAAATCCAGCCCACCCCAGTAGAATTACCCCAACTTGTGTGGAACTTCTTCGCTGCAACCCGGAATTAGCAGTAGTAATATACATCTAGCCGGAGCGGCCGGCAGAGAAGGTGATAGGAGAAGAATAGGATGAAGAAGCTCGCTTTTGTTGGGTTCTTGACAATTTCCGCGCTCTTGGCGCAGCCCCAGGGGCCACCTCCTGGCGGCCGGATGGGTTTTGGCGGCCGCGGGCCGGGCTTTGGACCAGGCGGACCGGGAATGCAGCGCACCGTGACCGGCGCGCCTTACACCGGCACCGAGGTTTCGACGCGTGCGCAGACGTTGTCCAATGGCACCGTGATCTCGCGCCAGGAACAGACCAATTTTTCCCGTGACAGCCAGGGGCGCGTGCGCGCGGAAACCACTATGAAGCATGCCGATGGCACATCTTCCACGCACGTCGTCATTCACGATCCCGTTGCCGGAGTGGTCCACAATATCGACGCGCAACGCAAGACCTCGAACGACATGACGCTGCATACTCCGCCTGCCGGACAAGGCCGTGGCCGCGGGCCGGGACAGGCCGCTGCCGGGCAACGCCGCGCCGACCCCAACGTAGTGACCGAACACCTGGGATCGCAAACGATCAATGGCGTTCAGGCGACGGGCACGCGGATCACGCGGACTATTCCGGCTGGAGCGGAGGGCAATTCGCTCCCCATCGTCTCGGTTCATGAAACCTGGACGTCGGACGACCTGAAAGTCCCGGTCATGGTGAAGACTTCCGATCCGCGCTTCGGCACCTCGCAGACGCAGTTGACCAACATCGTGCGCGCTGAGCCTGATTCCTCGCTGTTCCAGGTTCCCGCGGGCTACACGGTCACGAAGGATCGCGGCGGAATGCGCGGTGGGCCGCGCCCGAACTCTCCCGGCCAGATCCAGTAGACGTCTCCAATCTTCCCCTGCAACCGCCGCCGGCCCCCCGTGTTAGCACGGAGTAAGCCGCGCGGCGGTTTTCTATTGGCCCAGTGGCGCGTGCCCATGGTCTGCTGAGCACAGACGTGGCCTCGTCCAGGTTCGACTTGACAAGCGGTCTCGCCTACCGGCGCCGCCGGCGCCTTACGCCACGATGTCCTTTACGATCTCGCCTCGTACCTCGGTTAAGCGCTCCTTGCGGCCCAGGTGCAGGTAGCTCAGGGCGTCCTGATCGAGTCCCAACTGGTACAGCATGGTCGTGTGCAGGTCGCGGAAGTGGACCGGATTCTCCGTGACTTTGAGGCCGATGCCGTCGGTGGCTCCGTAGACCGTCCCGCCCTTGAATCCACCGCCGGCTACCCACATCGAAAAGCCCGTGTTGTGGTGGTCGCGGCCTTTGCTCTTTTCCGATTCCGGCGAACGCCCGAATTCGCCGCCCCAAAGGACGATCGTGGAGTCCAGCAGGCCGCGGCGCTTCAGATCCTTAATCAGTGCGGCGACCGGTTTGTCCGTCCAACTCGCCATCCTGAGGTGATTCTCTTCGATGTCGGTGTGCGCGTCCCACTCGGCTTCCGGACCGCCTCCGCCGGACACCACGCAGACGAACCGGACGCCTTTTTCCACCATGCGGCGAGCCATCAAGCACCTGCGCGCGTAATCGTCGGTCTTCGGATCGCCCACCCCGTAAAGATCGAGCGTCTCCTTCGGCTCCCTGGAGAGATCGAACACTTCCGGCGCTTCCGTTTGCATCTTGAAAGCCGTATCGTAGGCCGACATGCGCGCGGAAAACTCGGCATCCTCGCCCGGCGGCATGTTGGCTTCGTTCAACTGGCGCAGCAGATCGAGAGAACGCCGGCGCTGTTCGAGCGTGACGCCTTTCGGCAAATCCAGATTGAGAACGGGTTTCTTGCCGGGGCGGAACATGGTGGGCTGATAGATGGCGGGCAGGAATCCGTTGGTGTACATAGGCACGCCCGCCTCTTGCGCGCCGTGCGGGTCGGGCATCACCACATACGCCGGCAGAGCTTCCGCTTGCGAGCCCAGGCCGTAGATCACCCAGCTTCCCATGGCGGGAAATCCCGGGATGATGCGCCCCGTCATCATCTGGTATTGCGCCGCCGAGTGTACCACCATGTCTCCATGCATCGAGCGAATGACGCAGAGATCGTCGACGATTTCCGACTGGTACGGGAAGAGATCGGATACTTCGATGCCGGATTTGCCACACTTCTTGAAGGTGCGCTTGGTGCCGAGGATTCGGGAATTCGAATTGACGTTCTGGTATTGCACGTCGCCAAATTCCGCCGGACGCTTCTGCCCGTCCAGCTTATTCAATAGAGGCTTGGGGTCGAAGGTTTCGAGGTGCGACGGTCCCCCGGCCATGAACAGGAAGATCATCGACTTGGCGGGCGCATGGTCCGGGTTCTGAGGCGGCTTGGGGGCGAGCGGATTGAATCGGGCGGCACGGGCTTGCTCCTGCGCGAGCATCGAAGCGAAGGCAAGCGAGCCGGCTCCGCAAAAGCAATTGGTCAAAAATTCGCGGCGGTTACGGTTGTATCGAATGTGTTCCGGCATTTCAGTTCACGCAGTTAGTTCACGTACATAAACGCGTTCAGGTTAAAGAGATCGAGCGCCAGTTCCTTCAGGCGTACGGGATCGTCAGGCTGTTCCTTGAGGAATTGCAGCGCTAGAGTTTTTTCCTTGACGGTGGGCGCGCGGCCGGCGGCCAGCCGCCAGGCGAGGTCGATACGCGCCGAATCCGTGGAAGCTTCCTTACGGAGTCGGTCAGCGAACGCTTGCGCCAAATCGTTTGAGATCGCGCCGTTCAGCATCTCGAGGGCCTGCGGCGCATGCGTCGATTGCTCGCGGCGCGCGCAGGAAAGCAACGTATCCGGCGCGTCGAACACCCCCATGAACGGAAGTTGGAGATTGCGCTTGTAGATCATATAGAGGCTGCGACGGTCGTACTCGGACTTATCGCGCGTCGCCACCCAATACTGGGGCCGCTTCAGCATCTTCACCAGGTCCTCGTCGATCGGAACCATGACGCTGGGCCCGCCGGTCTTGGGATTCAGACGATCCGAAATCGCCAGCATGGAATCCCGAATCTCTTCGGCTTCCAGCCGCCGGCGGCTGAATTTCCAGAGGAGCGCATTTTCGGAATCTTTCTCCATGGCCGTCTTCTCGATGAGCGACTGGCTGGACTGCTGGTAAGCGTTCGAGAGCAGAATCATCCGATGCAGCGGCTTCATTCGCCATCCATTCTCAACGTATTGGTTGGCGAGGTAGTCGAGCAGATCCGGATTGGAGGGCTGCGCGCCCATGCGTCCGAAGTCGTTGGCCGTCGCTACAATGCCACGCCCAAAGTGATATTGCCAAATCCGGTTCACCATCACGCGCGCGGTGAGAGGATTCGCCGGATCGGCGATCCAATTGGCCAGCTTCAGCCGCGGCTTCGGGATGTCTACGGGTTCTTCGGGCGTATCCTCAGGCATCAGGATTCCCAGCGGCCGCGCCCCAACCTTCTCCACCGGCTGCTGGTAATCGCCGTGGAACAACGTGAAGATGGGGGTCGCCTGGCTGGCATCGTCCTTGACGGAATAAAACGATGGAAGCGGCGGGGGCAAGCGGTCTTCCACATCGTCTAGCTGCATGGCGAGAGTGGCCTTCTCATCGTCGGGGGCGCGGCGCATCTTCGACTGCAGCGCGTCGATTTCCCTCTGAACCGGCGCGGCCTTCACCTTCCAGGCGGCCTGTTCTTCCTTCGTGGCCTGAATGATGTCGTCGGCTTGCGTTTGTGCGAAATATCCCATCAGCCGGTAGTAGTCCGTCTGCCGGAAAGGATCGAACTTGTGATCGTGGCAACGCGCGCAACCCACGGTTACGCCGAGGAACGCGGCGCCGACAATATTCGTCGTCTCGACCAGAACTTCGTTTCGCGAACTGGCAACCTTCTGATTGCCCGCATTCTTCCGGAGAGGTCCCAGGCGGTTGAAGCCGCTGGCAATCAGCAGCGTTTCGTTCTTCGGATCCATCTCGTCGCCGGCGAGCTGTTCCCTGACAAAATCGGCGTACGGCTTGTCCGTATTGAAGCTGTGCACTACGTAGTCGCGATAACGATAGGCGTCCGGCCGATGGGTGTCGTACTCATATCCGTCGGACTCGGCGAAACGAACGACATCGAGCCAGTGACGGCCCCATTGTTCGCCGTAGCGCGGCGAATCGAGAAGGCGGTCGACCACCTTTTCCCAGGCCTTGGGGGATTTATCCCGCACAAAAGCGTCGATTTCCTCGGGGGTGGGCGGCACGCCATGAAGATCGTAGGTGACGCGGCGGATCAGAGTGGCGCGATCAGCCTTCGGCGCGGGCTTCAAACCGGCTTTCTTGAGACCGCTCAGAATGAAGGCGTCGACCGGCGTCTTCACCCAGGCTGCATCGGCCGCGGAGGCCGGGGCTGGAGGCACGGCGGAGCGCCTCGGCTGAAACACCCAGTAGCGGCGCTCGGCGGGCTTGTACGTCCCCAGCGGCGCGACCGGCAAGTCGGCGGCCACGGCGACGACGGCAACCGCAACGACGATGTAAGGAAAAAGCTTCATGTGCGGTCGATGCTCGTGTTAAACTTTATCACCTTGTGAGGGCGAAGTCACCATTCTTAAGGTGGGTAAGAGGGCGGTATGGAGCGTGAATTCGAGGGTTCGGAGTCGTTGACAAGCTCCGGCCAGGCCCGATTCGAAACGCGTTCACACGAGTGTGAACGCTGCACGCAATGAGTGCGTGCGCCACGATTAGGTTCGCCGGCAATCAGAAGGCAATTCTGAGCACGCCCTGCAAAGTTCCGTTCTGCCCATACCAGTTGCTGTAGGAGTATCCGGTGGTGCCTGGAAACTTCCCGAAAAGCTGCGGGCTGGTGAGGTTCACAGTGTTATTCGCGGTGTCCAGCCAGACAGTCTCCGGGAACAGATTGCTGGCGTCCATGCGCACGGTGAGCTTGAACTTCTCGAACGCCCACGTCTTCGTAAGTGAGTACTGCGGCCACCATACCCATCCGGTGCGCGCAATGCCGCTGCCTGCGTTCCCTTCGGTAAAGGCGGCCGGATATGAGAAAGCACCGATATTGTAAAAGGGGTTCTGGTCCGCCTGCGGAAAGACGTTGGGACCAATGGAGTAATTCGAGACGTTGATGGCCTGGCCCGGTACAATGCTCAGGCCGCCCTCTCCGGGAAGGTATTTGTAAGGGCTTCCGGCGCTGCTAAACGTTACCGGAAGACCGCTGCGGATGCTCTGAATGGTGAGGAACGTCCACCCTCCGACGATGAAGTTTAGCACCCCGCTGTGGTTGACCCAGTGGCGCCCCTCGCCGAACGGCAGATTGTAATTGATCTGATTCACGAACTGCAGTTTCTGGTCGGTTGTCGCCAAAGCTTTGGTCAGCGCCCAGTCGTAGTATTGATAACCGCTTCCGGCAGTTCCCGTGAGATTCTTGCTCCAGGTAACCATGAAGTTCGCCGAGAACCCCGAAGCGAACCGGTGCTCCAGCCGGGCGATCATGGCGTGATAGGTGCTATGGCCCGGATTACTGGTTTCGCTGATGGTCCCAAACTGTGGATAGGGCAGATAAGCCTGACTGTTCGCATACACCTGGTTCAGCAGGGTAGTGTTCGTGGAATTGTATATGGACAGCGGGAGGGTGTTGATATTTTCCGTTCCGACCAGATGCACTCCTGCCGATCCCTGATACAGAAGCTCGGCCAGATAGTTCTGGCGGAATTCGTATTGGAAGCCGCCCGACCATGTCATGGTATATGGGTTCAACAGGTGGGAATCGAAGAGCTCAGTATTCCGCGTGCTGTAGTTCGTTCCGTTGAACAGCGCGGTTCCCTGCGAAGTTATGCTGTAGTTGACCGGCCCCGGGCCCTGCGACAAATAGAAAGCCGGGTAAGGATTTCCGGACACCTGCTGCACCACCGACGTCGCGACGTATTCATCCTGACCGATCTCGGGTACCAGGTCCTGAGTGAACATCCCGAACGACCCGCGGAATACGAAGTTCGGCTTGAAGTTCCAAGCCATGCCAACGCGCGGCGTGAAGTTGTGCGTGTTGGCGCCGTAAAGTCCGCTTTTAGGATGGATGATCCCGCCCATCAGGCCGCTGACCGGATCGGTGACAGTCGCGCTGAACTCCGAGTTCAGGCCATACTGCGTGTTCGCCGGCGTCTCCAGGCTATAGCGAAGGCCGAGTGACAGCGTCAGGTTGTGAGCGACTCTCCAGTCGTCCTGCGCATAAAACTGATTCAAATACCAGCGGGGCAGGTAATCGGACAAGAGCGTGGTGAACGTCGCTGCCGACACCGCCCCGAGTTCAAAGGATGCAAAAGAATTGCCGGTGTTCGGTTCGCCGCTCGATCCTAAAGGGGCGCCGCTGAGGTAGGAGGGGAACGTATAGCTGCCGGATGGCTGCACGGCTGTGATATCGTTCTCGCGCTGGCGGATCACCTGGTACCCGAACTTGAAGGTATGCAGGTCGTGATTCTTGGTGACGTTATCCGCCAGGACAACATCTTCGTTGAGGGTACGGGACGACCCGCCGGGGTTAGCCGTCCACGCGACCGAGCTGCTCCCGGAAGCGACGAACCCGGGGAAGGTCTGCGGCCCGACGCCGGGAATACCGAGTGTCTCGGCCCATCCCTGATTGGCGGTGGTGGCATAGATATCCTGGTTACGCCGGTTGTACCCGATCTGGAGCTCATTGATCAGCGTCGGGCTGATGGTGAAAATGTAGCCCAAGGCGTAGTTGTGCAGGTCGATGGGCTCGGGCAACCCGAAACCGAAGCCGGTATTGTCGAATATCCTGCCGTCTGGAGAGAAGAGGATATTGTTGCGGCCGCCGATTTCCCGAAACTTGTTCCACATATAGCGGACGAACAGCTTTTGCCGGTCACTGATGTTTTGATCGATTTTCCACAGATAAGCCTGGCGGTCCGTGAGGTAGATATTCCCCGAGAGGTAGTTGTTGGTGGGGCCGGTGGTAGTGAATGTGGAGGGGAGATTGGGCAGGTTGTAGGGATTGAGTGACAGGAACTTGGCGGCTACCGGATCGAAGCGGTTCAGTGGGATGGTGTTGTTGGGAAACGGCGTGGCGACATAGCCCGTGCCATTGGCGCAACTGGCGGCCGCGCAGGTGATGGTCTTGGGATCGTAGATGGGCTGCCCCAAGCCGGCGAACGAAAAATTGCCGTTCACTTCGTCCTGCGTGGGAACGGAAACCGTCGCGTTATTGGTTTCGTGGTCGTAGTCAAGACGCCAACCCAGAAGGAAGAAAGTCTTGTTCTTTCCGTTGTAGATTTTCGGAATCACCACCGGTCCACTGAGAGTGGTGTTGAAGTTGTGATACTCGAACGGAGTGTTAGTCGCGCCCTGGTTAAAAATCTGCCGGTGGAGCCAATCCTTGTTGATATAGCGCTCCTCCGCGGAGAAGTGCAATTCGTTAGTCCCGCTCTTGGTGGTAAGACTGTAAGTGCCGGCGGCCGAATGCCCGATCTCGGCCGGAATGCCGGTGGTAAACACCTGAGCCTCTTGTAGGGTATCCACCGGAGGAGTGATCAGGGTGCTGGTATCTCCTAGAACTGTCCCGAGCGCCTGCTTGGAGGTAATTCCATCCAGTGTGACGCCTAACTGCTGCTCGGGCTGGCCCAGGATATGGTAAGTGCCGTCGTTATTGGCCTGTGAGCCCTCCGAGTAGTACATGAAATGCTGCGGCTTGGATTGCGGAATGGGAGTGTCGTGGATCTCTTTGGTAACCGTGATGCTGCCGACGACCGCCGAATCCGTGCTCAGAAGCGGCGCCTGCGCCGTGACCACCACGGTATCGCCGACGGCTCCAACCTCCAGCTTTACGTCGACGCGCGGCGTTTCACCGGCATTCAATACCAGGCCAGTCTGCTCATACTTCTTGAAGCCGGGCGCCTGCAAATCGAGCCGGTAGTTTCCCTCGTTGATAAAGGGCAAGTAGTACGCGCCATCGGCGTTAGTGACGCTGTGGGTGACCACTTGAGTATCCACGTTGGTGAGAGTCACGGCGACGTTAGGGATTGTCGAGCCGCTGCTGTCGGTGACCGTACCGACCAACGTCGCGGTGCGAAGATCCTGGCTGAAGAGGAACGATGCCATTGCGAACAAGGCGATGAGACACACGGTAACTTGGCGCATTTTACCCCTCCTCGACGCCAACATGGCGTCGAGACTATGAGAAAGCTTATATCACGTTTCCGCGCGCCGCATCCCACACTTTGGTTGGGTTCGCCTTTTCTTCGATATCACGCGAGTCTTTCCAAGACGAAAGTCCGGGTAGTGGGTCAGTTTGAAAATTTAACAACTTGACTTCGGCCAGCGCCCTGCGATACTGAAAGCATCATGCTTGACCGATCAAAGAAACCCCGCGATCCGCGTCCGCGAGATCCCAACCAAAGAGCATTCCAGATACTTCTTGAGGCAACCGGCCAGCTTCCCAAAACCGAACCACCAGCCGAACCAGCCAAGAATCCCCACGCCGTTGCGCTGGGACGCATGGGCGGTCTGAAAGGTGGCAACGCCCGCGCCGCTGCCCTCAGCCCGCGCAAACGGTCCCAGATCGCCGCTAAGGCAGCAAAGGCACGATGGGAAAAGAAGGCATGAATCAGTAATGTGGACATTTATATTTCCTCCTGCCTCCGTTATCCTCGATGATGCAATTTCCTATAAAGGAATTACTCACGACGCTATATCCGCTCACGGGTGGATCGCTCTTATCAGCGTCTTTGTCAGCGTCTTTGTCAGCTTCATGACGATTGGATGCGCTACACAGAGAAGGACGCCGCTCTCTCTTTCGCCAAAACCAGAACCCGCCGACTTCATCAAAACGATTGCCAAGATTAAAGAGTCTATAGCGCCCGTCGTCTGCGTTCATCCCAATCCGAATGTACCGAACGAATGGATTTTGGATTCCGTAGAAGGAACAGCTTTCTTCCTGCGAATCGACGGTACTTTTGTCACTGCTGGTCATGTCGTTCGAGATTTCACCATCCCAACAAGAGCGCGCCCGTGCCAGCGCTCGGCTATCTACCTGCCAAATGAAGGTTGGCAATCTCGGGTAACGGACTTCAGAGTGAGGTATTTTTTCTTCATTCAAACCGACTGTACAAGAGACGAAGCAATTGATATAGCAATATGTCGATCCCCTAACAACATCAGACAAGAACTTGGTAGAGATCCTGTGCCAGTCGTTCTCAATACGGTCTTGCAAGAAGATGGCGTTCCAGCGGCGTTTAGTGGCTTTCCTCTCAATCTCGTGCTTCCTCTCACATCCCAAGGTTCCGTTGCGGCCTACCGTGGCACTACCGATGACCAAGGGCCTCGCGAACTCGTAATCGATAAAGGTAATTGGGGAGGAGCTAGCGGCAGTCCCATTTATCTTGAAGATGGAGCCGTAATCGGCATCTTGCTCGAACGTGGGATTGGAGAGAGCGCTGGTATTACCATCGGTAGGCCAGCATCGTTCATTGAGAGAATGCTGTCCACTCGCCATTAAAGAAAAATAAAGCAGCATAAATCCGCATTTGCCCCTCCTTAACATTTCCCTTTTTCTACTTGACTTTTTGCTTGACCGTGCTAGAATGGACTCATGAACAAGCTAGACACGGCCAAGAGAACTCAGATCGTCGCGGCGCTCGTGGAAGGTTGCTCGATTCGCTCCACGGTTCGCATGACTGGCGCTAGCAAAAACACCATAGCGAAACTCTTGGTAGAGCTTGGCGCGGCTTGCGCGGAATACCTCGATAAGACCCTTGTAGACCTTATTTGCAAGCGGATTCAGGCCGATGAAATCTGGCAGTACGTTGGAGCCAAGCAAAAGAACGTTCCAGCCGCAAGACAAGATGAATTGGGCATTGGCGATGTGTGGACATGGGTAGCAATAGACGCTGACTCGAAACTTATCTGCTCTTGGCTCGTTGGCAAACGCGACCCGGCTTGCGCCACGGCATTCATTCAAGACCTTGCGGGCCGTCTTGCTCATCGCGTGCAACTTACTACTGACGGCTTGAAAATGTATCTGACGGCTGTTGCGGACGGCTTCGGCGAAGATATCGATTATGCGCAGCTTGTTAAAGTTTACGGCATCGCCGATGAAGGCGAGAAACGGTACAGCCCGGCTGTATGCACGTCCTGCGAGAGTCATCCTATTACTGGCAACCCCGATCCTAAACACATCAATACTTCATACATTGAACGCCAGAACCTCACGATGAGAATGTCTATGCGACGCTTCACGCGCTTGACTAACGCCTTCTCAAAGAAACTTGAGAATCACATTGCCGCTATCGCGATTCATTTGGTCTATTACAACTTCGTGCGGATTCATCAAACACTCCGCATCACTCCTGCGATGGCTGCTGGTGTCACTCATCGGCTGTGGTCGCTTGAGGATCTAGTCAATCTCTTGGGCTAAGATCGGTGATTGCCATTGGCCTTGGTTTATTTAGCCAACTATCTCGCATGTGTCTAGCCTGAACAGTAAATGCGTGAAGCGCATCATCGAATGTCTCAAGCGGGCGGTCTTCCATTACATGCCGAAAGAATAAACTCTGCGAGATAACAGCAAACGGAAATGCCCACTCTTCGAGATGTTCAATAAGTGGATCAGTGTAAAACCTTCCAATGCTACCATCATGCCGTAAGCTTATGATCTGAGATGCGCCACTGCATCCAGGTACGTTCTCTTTAGCCAATTTGAGCATGTAAGCTGCGAGACATAAAATGCGGCGTTCGCTTAGAGATCCAATAAATGATGGGCCGATTATATGACGTGCGAACGTATCGCCGATACCGATAGCCGCGAAATGTTGAACCTTCTGTAAGGAATGTTCGTTCGATTTATAAAGCTCTACTATACCTACATCCCCCATTGCTTCTGATTTCACGACTCGGGGGATAACAGCCAAAAGCCAAAACGGCAGACCATAGTCTTCAGGATAGCTTGGATGCTTGAACACGAGACGCGTATATTCTTTGTCTAACACGTCCTCGATGACGGCCAATGCGTCTTTAGTTGATGTGGATTCCAGTCTTGTTTTGCATTTCTGAATAGTCGCTAGCGCGAAATCTGAATTACCAGCAAAGGCGAATGCGCCAGCACTCCCCTTCCAATCAAATTCAACGATTTTTGGGCGATGCCCCTTCATTGCTCCCTTTTGTTCCTCAGTATCGGCACACAACAAGACACCATCTTTGTGCGCGAATCCGGCGGCAATCGTCATGCGGTTCTCCTTGGGCTTCCAAGGATATCGCATACGACGAAGAGAAGGCGGCATATATGGCCCGGTGAACGGCGCACGCCGATGCTGGAGTGGTTCAAAGCACATTCGCGTTGCGTTGTCAACGCCTAATGTTTTTCGCATTTTTCAAACTGACCCACTACCAAAGTCCGCGACGAAAGTCCGCCCGATGAGCGGCGATTAGCAGTGATATACTAGCTCCACTCAAACGGAGTCCGGGACGAAATCATGCCCAAACAGACCTTGCTAATCGCATCTTTGCTGCTCGCCGCTTTTACGGCAAACGGCCAAACGGGCGCTTCCACGCGCCTTCTCCGCATGCCAACTATCAGCGCGACGCAGATTGCTTTCGCCTACGCCGATAATCTGTGGATTGTGGAACGCGCCGGCGGCAACGCGCGCCGCCTCACCAGCTTCGCCGGCCAGACCACCAATCCGCATTTCTCGCCCGATGGCAAGTGGATCGCCTTCAGCGGAGAGTACGCCGGCAACGTGGACGTGTACGTGGTCGCCTCCGAAGGCGGCGAGCCGAAGCGCCTGACCTGGCACCCCGGCGCCGATACCGTGGAGGGCTGGACGCCCGATGGCAAGGCGGTTGTGTTCGCTTCGGCGCGCGCTACCTCCGCGCCCAGCGCGGCGCCGCGCTTCTGGACTGTCCCCGTCGAAGGCGGAGTGGAAGAGCCCATGCCGCTGCCGCGCGCCTATCAAGGCAAAATCTCCCCGGACGGGGCGCGCATCGCGTACCGCATGAACAATTCCTGGGACGAAGAGCGCCGCAACTATCGCGGCGGCCAGAACCGGCCTATCTGGATTGTCGATCTCAAGACCTATGCGCTGGTCTCGCCGCCCTGGACCGATTCGAAAGATATGGACCCGGTCTGGTCGGGCGATACTGTCTATTTCATTTCCGACCGCGATAGCGTGGCTAACATCTGGTCTTATGACACGAAATCGAAGAAGCTCGCGCAAGTTACTAAGTTTACCGATTTCGATGTCAAGACATTGGATTCAGGACCCGGCGCCGTGGTCTTCGAACAGGCGGGCTACGTGCATGAGCTGGACGTCAAGAGTGGCAAAGAGCACATAGTCAATATCACTGCCAACGGCGACTTCCCCTGGATGATGCCGCGCTGGGAGGATGTGACCAGCCGCATGACCAAGATCTCGCTTTCGCCCACTGGAAAGCGCGTGTTAGTGGAAGCGCGTGGCGAGATATTCACCGTACCGGCCGAGAAAGGCGATGTCCGCAACCTCAGTCACTCGAGCGGCTCGGCGGAGCATGAGCCGGCCTGGTCGCCCGATGGCAAGTACATTTCGTATTTCAGCGACCGCTCAGGCGAATACCGGCTGGTGATTGAGACTCAGGACGGCCTGACGCCGCCGCGCGAAATCTCACTTCCCAATCCCAACCATTACTATACGGCTTCGTGGTCGCCCGATTCGAAGAAGCTGCTCTACACCGATACCAACCTCAAAGTCTGGGTGCTCGACATAGCTACGGGTAAGGCTAAGGTAGTGGGCAACGACCCCTGGATGGTGCCCTCGCGCACGCTCAACCCCGTATGGAGCCCCGATTCGAAATGGGTGGCTTATTCCAGCCGCCTGAAGTCGCTCTATCACGCCATCTTCGTCGCCGATGCCGATACCGGCGAGAGCAGGCAGGTGACGGACGGCCTCGCCGACTCCGTGTGGCCCGTCTGGGATGCCGGCGGCAAGTACCTCTGGTTCTTCGCTTCGACCGACTTCGGTCTGAAATCGCAATGGCTGGATATGACCTCGTATGACCACGACGAGAACTTCGGACTGTATCTGGCGGTGCTCAAGAAAAGCGAACCGAGTCCGCTGTTACCCGAAAGCGATGAAGACCGCGGCGTTGGCAGCGTCCCCGCCGGTGGCGGACAGGGCGGCGGCCGTGGCGGCCGTGGCGCGGCTGGTGGAGCAACTGCGCCGTCCGATGGGAATCAAGCCGATGCGCCGGCGCCGGCCCCGCGCACGCCTGTCAATGTCCCAATCGATTTCGACGGCCTGGAGCAGCGGATTATCGCCGTGCCTGGCATCCCCGAGCGTCAATACAGCGAACTCCACGCTGGAGTGGCCGGCTCGGTTTACTATTTGGAATCTGCCGGCCGCGGCGGCAATGCCGAGGGCGCCGGCGGCGGAGCGTTACAGCGCTATCGTCTGAGCGACCGCAGAGCCGCGCCCTTTGTCACAGGCGTGGCCGCATACGATATCAGCGCGGATGGCCATAAGCTGGTGTATCGCGCGGGCGGCGGCGGAGGCCGCGGGGGCCGTGGCGCTGGAGCCGCCGCGGGCGCGCCTGCCGGTCCTGCGCTGTTCCTGGTGGATGCCGATCGTGTACCGCCGCAAGCCGGAGCGGGCCGCCTCAATGTCTCCCTGCGCATGTACCTCGAGCCCAAAGAGGAATTCAAGCAGATTTTCTACGAGGGTTGGCGCAACCAGCGGGATTACCTCTACGTGCCTAACCTGCACGGCGCCGACTGGCCCAAGATGAAGGAGATGTACGGCCAATTGCTGCCCTATGTGAACCACCGCGCCGATCTCAATTATCTGCTGGACGAAATGGGCGCCGAAATCGCCATCGGCCACTCATTCGTGCGCGGCGGCGATATGCCGTCGCTGCCCGCATCGCCCGGCGGCCTGCTGGGCGCCGATTTCGAAATCGATGGCGGGCGCTATAAGATCACGCGCATCTATGACAACGAAAGCTGGAACCCCGAGCTGCGCGCTCCCCTCGCCGGGCCGGGCGTTGCGGTATCCACCGGCGACTACATCCTGGCCATCAACGGAATGGAGCTGAAGGCGCCCGACAATATCTATCGCCTGCTGGACGGGACGGCCAATCGCCAGACAGCGCTCACGGTCAACGCCCGGCCGGTGATGGATGGCGCGCGCCAGGTAACCGTGGTCCCTATCGCCAATGAGCAGGGATTGCGCACCCGCGCGTGGGTGGAAGCTAATCGCCGCCTGGTGGATAAGCTTTCGAGCGGCCAACTGGCTTACGTGTATGTACCGAGCACCGGGCAGCCCGGCTACGCCAGCTTCAACCGCTATTACTTCTCGCAGCAGGATAAACAGGGCGCCATTATCGATGAGCGCTACAACAGCGGCGGCTCGGCGGCCGACTACATTATCGACGTGTTGCAGCGCGATTTCGACGGCTACTTCAACAACGTGGCCGGCGACCGCTACCCCTTCACCAGTCCATCGGCCGGTATCTGGGGACCGAAGGTGATGATCGTGAATGAGATGGCGGGTTCGGGAGGCGACCTCATGCCGTGGATGTTCCACCATCGCAATGTGGGTCTGCTGGTGGGCAAACGCACCTGGGGCGGCTTGGTCCACACGGCCGACACGCCCCTCTTTGTGGACGGCGGATCGATGATCGCGCCCCGCGGCGGATTCTTCAGCCGCGACGGAAAATGGGCCGTGGAGAACGTAGGCACGCCGCCTGACATCGATGTCGAAAACTGGCCGAAGGATGTGATCGCCGGCCACGATGCGCAACTGGAGCGCGCCGTCCAGGAAGCCATGCGCATGCTCAAGGAAAAGCCTGTGACTCGGCTGACTAGCGAACCGCCGCCACCTACCTGGGGCCAGCGCAAGCAATAGCGATTCGAAGCGCGTTCACACGAGTGTGAACGCTGCACGCAAGAGTGTTGCCCTGCCCCTCGGCGGGGCAAGGTGAGGTATGAAAACACACGCTTCGCTTTGTATTTTCGAGGGTGCGCGCGCCACGATTTGGTGCGCTGCTTATCTCAGGCCGCCGGATGCCAGGATGGTTTCGCCAGTGAGCCACCCCGATTCCTGGGATGCCAGAAACACGGCTATGGGCGCAATGTCCTCCGGCTGCGCGATGCCGCCCAGCGGAGTCTGCGCCTCTAACTGTTTTTGGAAGTCGCTGCCAATGAATCCCTTCGCATGGGTTCCCTCTGTCTCGACCATCCCTGGATTAATCGAGTTCACACGGATCTTCTTCGGGCCCAATTCCTTCGCGAGCACGTGCGTTACCGCATCCACAGCGCCCTTGGTCGCCGTGTAGACCGCGGTCGTGGGCGGCGTCAGACGGCTCGCAGTCGAACCGATGTTGATGATGCTTCCACCCTCAGCGCCGAATTGCTTTGCAGCTTCCTGGGTGGCGAGAATCAGTCCCAAAACGTTGGTGTTGAACTGCCGGTGAAACTGCTCCTCGGTAATCTCTCCGAGCGCGGCAAACTGGTAAACGCCCGCGTTGTTGACCAGCACGTCCAGCCGTCCGAAGGCTTTCCTGGTCTCGGCGAAGAGGCGCTGCACATCGGAAATCTTCGATACGTCCCCTTGTACGGCGACCGCTCTGCCGCCCTTTTCGACGATCTCCGCAACCACGCGGTCGGCGCCCTCTTTGCTGGAGGAGTAATTCACTACGACGGATGCGCCCTCCGCGGCCAAGCCCTTGGCGATGCCCGCGCCAATTCCCTTGGACGCACCGGTGACGACCGCGACTCTATTGTTCAGTTTGCTCATTTTTCCTCTCTCATGATCGTTTCACAATTAGACAACCGTCTAATTGATGTAGAGGGAGGCTGGAACGATTCAGCTTCTGGGGTCAAATGGCCGCCAGGTGTTTCAGGTAGGCGTTCCAAACGTCACGCTGCAGGAACAGGTGGGCAAATTTCCCCTCGCGAACGATCTGAATCAGCCCGGCGGTTTCCAACTCTTTGAGGTGGTGGGAGAGCGTGGCCGCGGTGACGGACTGGCACTCGCGCACGTCCGCGCAGGCGACGCCTTTGGTCTTGGCGCCAACCTGCTGCAGAATCTGGTGGCGGCGCGGATCGGCCAGAGCCTTCGCAATCAGGCGTATCTGCCGCTCGGAGAGCGCTAGATTTTTCGGCAACACTATCTCCAGTTCCGGCCTACTCACTCATTCTATCGGGCTGGCAGAACAAGACACGACCCAACACAGGGGAACGAGGGTGCTTAAGCGGATTCGGGAAAAGTGAGAATTCCGTACAAACTGTAGGGCGGACTCCCCGGTCCGCGGCCGACCCCCCCCCGGTCGGCCTCTCAGCGATCGCGTCGGACTGATTTGGCTGGGCGAAGAGCGGGTCCAGGGGGACCCGCGCGGACCAGGGGGTCCGCCCTACAATCTTGCGCAATGGGTCAGTCGAACCGGGCCATAATGAAAAGGCATCTATGCGGATCATTGGAATCAGCGCCTATCGAGTCGAACTTCCCCTTCACGAGGGCAGCTATAAGTGGTCGGGCGGCAATTCGGTAGAGGTGTTCGATTCGACGGTGGTGGCCATCCGGACGGATGCGGGAATTACCGGTTACGGCGAGATCTGCCCGCTGGGGCCGGCCTATCTGGCGGCGTATGCCGCGGGAGCACGCACCGGGATCGCCGAAATTGCGCCGCACCTTCTGGGGCTCGACCCCACCCAGCTTCAGGTGATGAACAGGCGGATGGACCAGGCGCTGCGCGGCCATCCCTACGTGAAATCGGCGCTCGATATGGCCTGCTGGGACGTGCTGGGGAAGGCCAGCGGCCAATCGGTTGCGACGCTGCTGGGCGGCTGCTACGACGACGATTTCCCGCTTTACCGCGCCGTCTCGCAAGACACGCCCGAAGCGATGGCGGACAGCGTGGCGCTATACCGGTCCCAGGGCTACACGAAATTTCAACTCAAAGTGGGAGGCCACCCGGATACCGATATAGCGCGAATCAAGGCGGTCACCGCTAAATTGCAGTCCGGCGATGTGCTGATTGCCGACGCCAACACCGGCTGGACGCAACATCAAGCCCTGCGCGTCGCCGATGCCGTCCGCAATGTGGATGTTTACATCGAGCAGCCTTGCCTGCATTACGAAGAGTGCCTGGCGGTGCGGCGTCACACTAACCGCCCATTCGTGCTCGACGAGGTAATCGACGATGTCCACATGGTGCTGCGCGGCTATGCCGACAAGGCGATGGATGTGATCAACCTCAAGATCTCCAAGGTAGGTGGGTTGACCAAGGCGCGGCAGATCCGCGACCTGTGCGTGTCACTCGGAATCGCCATGACTATCGAGGATACGTGGGGGGGCGATATCGTCACAGCGGCCATCGCGCACATGGCGCATAGCACGCCGCCCGAGCTGCTCTTCACGGCCACCGATTTCAACAGCTACGTGACCGTGAGCATTGCCGACGGCGCGCCGCAACGCCGCAATGGACGCCTGGCTGCGTCTACCGCGCCGGGGCTCGGCATCCAGCCGCGCATGGAGGTGCTCGGCGCGCCCGTGCTCCACATCGGCAAAGACTGACACTCGCCCGGCGTTCTCCGTGAGACCGATTCTCAAACGCGCGGGTGTATACTGACGGGAACCGGCAGAGCAAATAGAATTCCGACTGATACTGATCACTATGAAGAGCGCGCTATTCATCGCCCTTGGCATCTTTACCGTGAGCTACCTCGCGATCTGGCTCACCGCTATCTCCCGGGGAGGCGGCCAACGGCGCGGCATGCTGGGGGTGCTCGATGCGGGGATCGGATTCTTCACGAATTTTCTGGACACGCTGGGCATCGGCTCCTTTGCGACCACCAGCTCGCTTTTCAAGCTGTGCTCGCTGGTCCCCGACGAGCAGATTCCCGGAACGCTGAACGTAGGTCACACTCTGCCGACGGTAGCCGAAGCCCTCATTTATGTGGGACTGGTGAAGGTGGACCCGATCACACTGGTCTCACTGATAGGGGCCTCGGCGGTGGGCGCGTGGTTAGGCGCCGGAGTAGTGAGCCAATGGCCGCGCCGCAAAGTTCAGATAGGCATGGGGAGCGCGCTGGCGCTGGCCGCCTGCCTGATGCTGCTGAGCCTGTTCCATTGGGGGCCCGGCGGCGGCAACGCGATGGGTCTGACAGGCCCGAAGTTGATCGCGGGCATTTTGGGCAATGCCTTACTGGGAGCGCTGATGACGCTAGGCATCGGGCTTTACGCGCCTTGCATGATTTTGATTTACCTGCTGGGAATGAATCCGCTGGCGGCTTTCCCTATCATGATGGGCTCCTGCGCTTTCCTGATGCCGGTGGGCAGCGCCCGATTCATCCGCACCGGAAGCTACAATCTGAAAGCGGCGATCGGGCTCGCGATCGGCGGAATCCCCGGCGTGCTGATCGCCGCGTTCCTGGTGAAGTCGCTGCCGCTCGATGCCGTGAAGTGGCTGGTGACCGCGGTGGTGCTCTATACATCCGCGATGATGTTGCGGTCGGCGCATAAAGAGCTGGGGACGCGCCGGGCGAGTGTGCGCGCGGACTTACTCGCCAAAGCAGCAGCGGAATAGCGGGCTCTCGCGATACACCGACGCCACCGGCTAACTGCCCTTTTTTAGGATAATCGAAATAAGGCTGACATCCCGTGAAAAAACGGCTCGTATATGGATTCTTGTTGGTCGTGCTGGTGCTGGGCTTGCTGGCCGTATTCTGGCCGTTCAACCCCGGTCCCGTCCGGCCAGTCACGGTCAACCAGACTCTCATATTCTGGGCCGTCCTCAGCGTCATCTTCCTGCTGACCGTCGTTCTCAGCTGGATTCTGGTTCGCGAAAGCATCGACATTTATGTGGAGCGCCACACCGATCGCGTAGGCTCGCATATCAAGACCAAGCTGGTGGTGGGCGCGGTCGCGCTCAGCGTGATGCCGGTGTGTTTTCTGGTGGCCTTCAACTATGGCGTGATCAACCGCAACATCGCGACGTGGTTTCGCGCCCCTGCATCCAACGATCTTCAGGCGTACCAGGACGCGGCCGACCTGCTGGTCAAAGAAATGGGCGATGAGACCCAGGCCCAAGCCGAGCTGCTCGCGGCGCAGCCCGATACCCGCCAATTGCTTCTCGGCGGCGCCGCCGGCTCCACATTCCTGCAGGATTTTTGCAAAAGGAACGAGTTGAGCTCCGCCGCCATCTTCCCGCTTCACCAGACGATTCCCATCGCGTCATGGGGACCCTACGCGGCGAAAAGTGCGGACGCCCGCACCGTGGCGAAGCAGTTTCCGGTGATGGATGCCGGACGCCCCATCGGGTCCATCGCCATCACTGCGCTGATTCCTCTGAACGTCGCGCAAAAGATCGAGACCATTGGGAACTCGTGGAAGGAATGGAACCAGCTGCGGGACGACTGGAAGTATGTGCGCACGTCCTACACCCTGCTGATGGCGCTGATCACGGTGTTCATCCTGTTCGTGGCCGTGTGGATCGCGCTGTTTCTCGCCAGGCAAATCAGCGTCCCCATCACCGCTTTACTCGGCGCCGCCGGCGAAGTGAGCAAAGGCAACCTGCATCACCGCATTGAAGTGCGCGCCGCCGACGAATTGGGCGACCTGGTGCGCGCGTTCAACCGCATGATTGAAGAGTTGGAGGCCACCAGCCGCGAGCTGGGGCGCCGCCAGCGATTCACCGAAGCCATCCTCGAAAGCATCCCCACAGGCGTCATTTCCATTTCCGCCGACGGCTCCATCAAGCGCGTCAACCGGGCGCTCTCGCAGATCTTTCCGCCCGAGCAGGCTGCCCGCGCAACCCGCCTCGAAGACCTCTTCTCGCGGGAAGACACCGCGGAGATCAAGTACCTGATGAAGCGCGCGCGCCGTACCGGGGCCGCAGCGCGGCAACTGGAACTGCGCACCGAAGACCGCAACCTGCATCTGGCCGTCACCGTTTCCGCGCTGGAAGAGAAGCTCACCTCGGGCTTCGTGGTGGTGCTGGAAGATACCAGCGAATTGCTGCGCGCGCAGAAATCCGCGGCGTGGCATGAGGTGGCGCGCCGCGTGGCGCACGAAATCAAGAACCCGCTGACGCCCATCGCGCTTTCCGCCGAGCGCATTGTGCGCCAACTCGACAAAGTGGATCTTCCGCCCGCCACGGCGCGCATTGTGAGCGAGTGCGCAGCCACCATCGCCATGTCGGTGGAATCGGTGAAGACGCTGGTGGACGAGTTCGCGCAATTCGCGCGCTTCCCCGCCGCGCAGCTGGTGCGGTCCGATCTCAATACGGTAGTCCGCGAAGCCATCGCCGTGTTTTACGGCCGGCTGGACGGCATCTCCATACGCACGGCTTTCGACGATACCTTGCCACCCATCAATCTGGATCGCGAACAGTTCCAGCGCGTGGTGGTGAACCTGATCGACAACGCCGCCGAAGCCATGCAGGATTCGCTGGTGAAGCAGCTCTACATCTGCACCCAACATGGCGCGGAGAGCGTAGAACTGGTGGTTGCCGATTCCGGGCCCGGCGTCAGCCCCGGCGACAAGGAGAAGCTTTTCCTGCCTTATTTTTCCACGAAGAATCGCGGTACCGGCCTGGGCCTTGCGATTGTGAGCCACATTGTCGCCGAGCATAATGGGCACATTCGCGTCGAGGGCAATCAGCCGGCGGGGGCGCGTTTCATTGTCGAAATCCCCGCCATCGCAGAGGCCGAAGCGGCGCCGGCGCTCCAGACCGCGGACCCGGCGGCGCTTCCGGTATGACAGGCCTCCCGGCCTGTCTGCCTGGCAGGACACTCCTCCCGGCCTGTCTAGCGTCGGCGGCGCTTCCGGTATGAAGCAGCGGCGTATCCTGATTGTGGATGACGAGCCCGGTATCCGTCAGTCGCTGAGCGGCGTCCTGGAAGACGAAGGGTATCTGGTGGAAGCCGTGGCCACCGGCGAAGAGTGCCTGGAGAAGCTGCCCGGCGCGGGCTTCGAGCTGGTGCTGCTCGACATCTGGCTACCGGGCTTGGATGGTCTCGAAGCGCTGGCGCGTATCCAGCAGATGCCTTTTCCCGACCGGCCGGCGGTGGTGATGATCTCCGGCCACGGCAACATTGAGACCGCGGTCAAGGCCACCAAACTGGGCGCGCTCGATTTTCTCGAGAAGCCGCTCTCCATAGATAAGGTCGCCCTGGCGGCCAAGAATGCGCTGGCTCATCGCAGCCTCTCCCTCGAGAATAGCCGCCTCAGGGCCGACAGCGGATCGCGCTACCGCATCATCGGCGAGAGCGTTCCCATGAAGGCCCTGCGCCAGCAGCTTTCGCTCATGGCGGCCACCAACGGGCGTGTGCTCATCTATGGCGAAAGCGGTGCGGGGAAGGAGTTGGTGGCGCACGCGCTCCACGCCATGAGCCCGCGCGCGGCCGAGCCGTTCGTGGAAGTCAACTGCGCCGCGATTCCCGAAGAGCTGATTGAGAGCGAGCTTTTCGGCCACCATAAAGGCGGATTCCCGGGCGCCCATGAGGCCAAGGCCGGCAAGTTTCAGAAGGCCGACGCGGGCACCCTGTTCCTGGATGAAGTGGGCGATATGAGCTTGCGCACGCAGGCCAAAGTGCTGCGGGCGCTCGAAGAGCAGCGCTTCGAACCGCTGGGCGCGACCGAATTCGTGCATGTGGATGTGCGCGTGGTGGCGTCCACGAACAAGAATCTCGACGACGAAATCGAGCGCGGTAATTTCCGGGAGGACCTGTTTTACCGCCTCAACGTGATTCCTTTTTCTGTCCCTCCGCTGCGCGAGCGCCGCGAAGATATCCCCCTGCTTGCCGATCACTTTCTGCGCGAATTCACCACGGCGTACGGGCGCAAGCCCAAGGAGCTGACGCCTGAGGCTTATAACGTGCTCGCGGAGTATCATTGGCCGGGAAATGTACGCGAGCTGCGCAATCTGATTGAGCGCATTGTGATCCTGAATCCGCAAGTGCGCGTGGATGCGCGCCACATTCCGCTCGCGCCGCCGCGGCGTCAGCAGGATCGGCCGGCCGGGCATTTCGGCAGCTTGCAGGAAGTGCGCGAAGCGGCGGAGCGCGAGTACATTTTGAAGAAGCTGGAAGAGACCGGCGGGAATGTGACGCGGACGGCGGAGATCCTGGGCCTGGAGCGGAGCAATTTGTACCGCAAGATGAGGGCGTTGGGAATTGGGCCGAAGGAGTGAGTGGCGATCGGCAGGGCGCGGCGCCAGAGCGTAGGAGGTACGTCTCAGTTCGCCGATGGCCGGTCCACGTGGTCGATCACATAGGTTTCAACCGGGCCTTTTCGCGATTCTAATCTGAGGCCGAGCTGCGCCAACCAGCAGCGAAAAGGGGACTAACTAAACTAAGAACTTGGCCGATGCCACTAACCAGAGCCAATACCGAACTGACCCGCGGTTGTTCCTGAGTGTCAGCGTCAACAGCCATGCTGCGGCGACGCAAAGAGTCGACTGCCACAAATGGTTCGCCACAGGAGATAGATACTGAGGAGTCATAGTAGTCTTATCCCGTCAGTTCTCAACCGGCACTTTATCCGCGTGGTCTACGACGAGTATCTCGATTGGCGCTTTTTGCGATTCCAGTTTGAGTCCAAGCTGTTCCGGCAGCGTCGAGAAAAGCACATCGCCGGCATCGCTGCGCCCAATGGCGACCTTCATATCGAGCGGGCTTGCATCCTTCGGCAAGTCGAATAGATTTGCGTTAAACGAATAGCGGCCTTCTATGCCGGTGCGATCGATAACCGGCCGGCCAACGGAAGGCAGCACGGACAGCCAGTCTACCAAGGTTGCCATCGACCAGTTCTTGTAAGAGAAGCCGCCAGTGCCATCCGGGGTTGGCGGAAGGGCGCCTCCACCATCGCCCGGCTGCTTGAACTTGGGGCCGCCCTTGGCGACGACCAGCGCGAATACGGGGAGCTCACGGGTTTCGCGGTGGAATGCCAGATGGAACCTCTCGACCAGCAGCGGTCCCAGCATCCGTTTGATTTCATCGGCCGAGACCGGACTTCCGGTGGTTGCCACCAGATCGTATCTTCCGGAGCGGTCGGCGTTCATGATCCAATCGGGTCCGGAGACTTGATAGCGTTTCAGCCCGTATGCCATGGTAATGAACTCACCCAAGGCAGTATCCAAGTAGGTGATTCTTCCCGGCTCGATGCTGCGGGTTCTGCCGCCCTGAGTGGGCTTCACTGACGCCGCGTCGAATGCATGGGGAGCGGTCTCGGCCTGGGTTTCGGGGAACGCCTGGGCGCGGCTTGGGAGAGCGTACAAGATGCCGATCGCGATGGGGCCGGCAATAGCCGCGACTGCGGCAGCAGCCAACAGGAGTATGCGCACGAAATTCAGGCTGACCGCAGTACGATTTGCCATGATTGTCTCGATCCGTTTCTTCAGATTGGAGCCGGTAACCCCAGATACACAGACTAACGGGGATTCCAGATAGAACCTGCAAACATTGGGGATTCCCTCGGCATAGACTTGCGGATCGCCGGTCACTCTCAAGACATCTTCGTCGCAGGCGCGCTCCCGCTCTTCCACCAGCCGTTCCCTGATCCACCAGACCAAAGGATGGAACCAGAAGATAGCTTCCACCGCCATGTGAATGGTAGCCGTCAGATTGTCCCGCCGCCGGACATGGCATAGCTCGTGCGCCAGCACCGCTTCCAACTGGGATGGCGAGAGACGCGCCGTAATGCCTGCGGGCAGCAGCAACACGGGCTTGTGGATGCCGAACACTCCCGGCTCCAGATGTGCGGATGAGGAGAACACTTCGATCGCCAGGTTGAGACTCAGCGGCGTTGCCACGCGCCGGATCGCGCGAATGCGCCGCCACAATCGGAACCAACAAATGCACGCGATCACAAAGCCGAAAACCCACACGCCAATCAGAATTGCGGGGAACACGCCCGACGGTGCTCGCTCGCCAACCAACCTTGCCGTTGGAGCCGATGACACAAAAGGTCGGGTGATCTCATCCATCACAAAGGAAAACTGCGGCTGTGTGATCGCCGGAGCCGCGCGCCATCCAAGTTGACTGCCCCTGCCGACCAGTAATGAAAATGGGATTTAGAAACTTCGCCGATGCGGCCAGCCAGATCCAGTACCGCAGCTCCGTGCGATTCCTTCGCAGCGTCAGCGTCAGCAGCCATGCCGCGGCGGCGCAAAGAGTCGATTGCCAGAGATGATTCGCCAAGGGCGATAGATAAGCAGGAGTCATTTCGGCTCACCTCATTAGTTCTCGACCGGCACTTTGTCCGCATGGTCGACGACGATTATCTCTATGGGCGCTTTTTGCGATTCCAGTTTGAGTCCAAGCTGATCCGGCAGCGTCGAGAAAATAGCGTCGCTATTCACCATGGCCTCCTTGAACTCTGCCGGGCTGAGTCCTTTCGGAATGTTGTATAGATCTGCGTCGAACGAATACCCGCCCGCCAAGCCGGTGCGATCGAGAACCGGTCGACCCACGGAGTTCATCAAGGAGAGTTGGTCCGCCAGGTTCGCCATGGCCCAATTCTTGTAAGAGTATCCTCCTTTGCCGTCCGGACGCGTGCTCATAGCGCCCCCATCCCCCAGTTTGAACTTAGGGCCGCCCTTCGCGATCACCAGCGCATACACCGGAAGCTCTCGGGTCTCGCGGTGGAATGCCAGGTGAAACCTATCGACCAGCAGCGGCCCCAGCATCCGCTGGAGCGGCTCGGCGGAAACTGCGGCTGCGGCCTTAGCGACCACATCGTATCGGTCTGTGCTGCCGTAGTTCACGATCCAATCGGGCCCGGAGAGTTGATAGTGTTTGACGCCGTATGCCATTGCAATGAACTCGCCCAGAGTAATGTTCAAATAGGTGATTGTTCCAGGCTCGATGCGTCGCGTTGTTCCGCCTCCGGCCCGATTCGGCTTGACTGACGCCGCGTCGAATGTATGGGGAGCGGTCTCGGCCTGGACTTGGGCGCGGCTTGGGAGAGCGTATAAGATACCGATGGCGATGGGCCCCGCAATTGCCGCGACTGCGACAGTCGCCAACAGGAGTATGCGCCCGAAATTCAGGCTGACCGCAGTACGATTTGCCATGATTGCCTCAATTCGTCTCTTAAGATTGGACCCGGTCACTCCGGACACACAGACTAACGGGGTTTCCAGATAGAACTTACAAACATTGAGAATCCCCTCGGCGTAGACTTGCGGATTGCCGGTCACTCGCAAGACACCTTCGTCGCAGGCTCGCTCCCGCTCTTCCACCAACCGTTCCCTGATCCACCAGACCAAAGGATGGAACCAGAAGATGGCTTCCATCACCATGTGAATCGTAGCTGTCAGATTGTCCCGCCGCCGGACAAGGCATAGCTCATGCGCCAGCACCGCTTCCAACTGGAGTGGCGAGAGACGCTCTGTAATGCCTTCGGGCAGCAGCAACACGGGCCTGAGGATGCCGAAAACTCCCGGCTCCAGACGCGCGGATGAGGAAAACACTTC
>Ga0208193_1000213_pt1 | contig 37995 bp, 25 predicted proteins | sample June2015DPH_17_2_FD_184716 | JGI IMG/M metagenome (GOLD analysis project Ga0208193, IMG submission 184716) | Peatland microbial communities from SPRUCE experiment site at the Marcell Experimental Forest, Minnesota, USA - June2015DPH_17_10... | ecosystem: Environmental > Terrestrial > Soil >... | reverse complement strand
GTAACCGTACAGATCCCGGAAGAGTTGGGTCCCAGGCTCGTCGGATTGCAAGCCAAGGACGAGACCAACGCCGGCCCCAGCAGGCTGACAGTTGCATTGGCCGAGATAGAGTTATAGGTCGCAGTGACCGTCGCGCTCTGATTGCTGCCCACGGTCGCCGTGGTTGCGTTAAATGTAGCCGAAGTCGCGGCCGCCGCCACCACAACCGAAGCCGGCACTGTGAGGGTAGTGTTAGTGTTGGTCAGGCCGACCGTGGCGCCGCCGGCGGGAGCGGCCTGAGTCAGCGTGACGGTGCATACGGAACTGCCGGAGCTGCTCAGCGTGGCCGGGAGGCATGCCAGGGAGGCGACGCCCGGTGCGACGGCCCCGCCCGTCACGGTTCCACCAGTGGAAAAGACCAGGATGGCTTCTCCCGTAGGTGAAGACTCTTCGGGGTTGCCGATCCCGATGGCCGTGGTGGTCAGACCGGTCGCCATGGTCAGATTCACAACCGCGACGGCGCCATTCGCAATGACGCCGGCGTTCATGGCGGAAGCCTCGCAAGTATACGCACCGGAGACGCCGTTGCAGCTCAAAGTTTTGCCGGCGGCCGTAAGAGCTGCCCCGGCAGTCACGGAAATGGCGGCTACACTCGCGGGGGGATAGGTGACCGTCCATTGAATAGCCGACGGTTGGCTACCGGCGGGAGAAGTCAAACCCAGGCTTAAGGATACGCCCCCATTGGCGGCGGCCGTTCCCGATGAAAGGGCTAAAGCGTCCGGGCCAGACTGCCCGAAAGTGGCGCGCGCTGTCAGCAGGGTGCCAATTGCCACGATCAGTGCGATCTGGCCTCGTCTTGAGGATCTTGTCATTGGGAGTTCCGTATAATTACCTGTGCCTAAAATTTGGTTGTACTGATGTCGCGTTGTGCCAAGGTGGCTGTCTTCCGGAGGTTAGGATGGTTGATCGGCCCAAAGGCAGTATTGCCAATAAGTTAACTGTGCCCTCGCCTGTTTGTAGGCTATCGACGAAACCAGCGCCGGCGCCGCCCGTCCGATACCCGCATCGACGAAAAACCCATTGTGGCCGGCGGTGAGAGTCGCGCTGAAACTAGCGGAAGTCGCAGCCATCGGGACTCTGACCCATGCCGGGTAGCCCGACCTCTTCTCGTCGGGCTGCTTTTCGCACCAGGTCGCGGCCGTCGAGATCCTGACCCATTCTGCAGCGGTGGGATTACGGTTGGCTTCGGCTTGGGTGAGGGGGCAGGAAAACGCGCACGATGGCGTCGGCCTCCGGTCGGTGAGGGTGCGGCCGGCGCTGGTGAGTGTGACGACGCAAGCTGAACTGTCGGCGGCATTCGGCGCGAATTGCGCGTTCCACAGGGGAGCCTTAGCCGGCGAAACGGCGGTGGCCGGCTCCGCCGCCATCTTATTCACAACCGCGCCACTCGAAACGATGCCCGCGTTTATTGGGAAAGCCACGCAGGTATACCTAATGGAGGCGCCATCGCAATTCAGTGCTGCTCCGGCGGCCGTTACCGGACCAAAGAGCCCGCCCAATAAGACCAGTAGCGTCACAACGAAGGTCCCCTGAACCAGCCGGTTCAGCTTCTGCCCACAGCTATCCCTAAACATGAAGCGTGCCTTTCCGATTGGGCATTCTGGAAACCTCCCGATGCCCGCTGACGATATACCTTACTCTGAACCGAATATGGAATTAGGAATAAATGACTAATGCTTGATAACTGCTCTTCGGCAGTTATCAAGACCTCTAAGTCAGGGCGCTGTAAACACTGATGGAACACTGACCGGGATGATATATACAAATCTAATCCGAGCCCGGCTTCGGGCGCTTGTCTCCCACGGGTATCGCTCGCGGGATATCACTCAAAACCCGATCTTGCTGGCGAACACATATCGCGTTCCTCTCTCGCTAAACATCTCAGACGTAAGCATCTTTCTGGCCGTTCTATTACGTCATGCACAGACCGTTGATTCAAAGTTACTTAACCTATCTTGCTTACGTCTAATCCGGGTGATAATATACAATAAGTCGTTGATGCTGGGTTCGGGAGCGACCATTTTCAAACCCTTCGAAGCACGATGCCCGACTCCGCTGGATTCGTGTACAAATGCACAGAACGAGTATCCCTGACGCGTTCTCCCAGCTCATTTGTTGTGGGTCAGGTTGTCAACCTGCGGCCGATTGTCAATCGGCCTGCGGCATCACGTACAAGGCCGGCGACCTGTCGTAATCACCTGCAGCTTCCCTTTCATCTCCGAAGACCCTGTCCAAACCGCTCCTAACTTCGAGTAACTGCCTTCACCTCACTACTTAAGTAACCGCGCCACCTGAAATTCCCTCCGCAAAACCGGCACCGCCCGTTGCCGCCGCACGCTCAGTGAACTAAACCCTTCGCGTAGTCGTCCCGATCCAGCCTCTCACAGGCGTGCCATTAGCATGGCGCGAGGCTCCTGCGGAACAATGGATTCGGTTATTCCCCGAGGACCAATCCACATTTCCAAGGAGCCATCGCATGACACCGCTTCGTCAACGCATGATCGAAGATATGCAGTTGCGCAATCTCGGCGCGGGAATGCAGAGAGCCTAGCCCGCATTGCATTACGGGCCGAGCGCGATTTTATCAAACCAGCCCCGAACACCTGATCCTGGAAGAACCTCGCGAATACCAACTGTATATGATCAACGAGCGGCACTATTCGCCCGAGTCGGTCAACCACTTCGTGATGTCCGCTAAATTCCTCTACAACATCACTCTGGGGACGCCCTGGCGGGAAGGCGCTCTCCGCAATGCCGTGTTCCCCACAAACTGCCGGTAGTCCTCCGCCCGGTCGAGGTACACGAGTTCTTCCAGCATGTCTGCACCATTCGCAATCGCCCCGCATTGATGACCGCATACGGAGCGGGCTTGCGCGTCTCCGAGGTCGTGTCCCTGCAAGTGGGCGATATCGATTCCCAACGCAAGCTGATCCGGATTCGACAGGGCAAAGACAAGAAGGATCGATATGCCATGCTTCCCCCCCGCCTGCTGGAAGTGCTGCGATGCTGGACCCAGGGCGCCCCGCTCCCGACACCCTGCCGGACAGCGGCCGAAGACCTCGCCGGAGGATTGTCTCTTCCCCGGATGGCGCAAAGACTGCCACATGAATGCCGCTACGCTGCAAGACGTCTGCCAGGAAGCGACGCGAGCGGCCTTAGCAAACGCGTCACCGTCCACACCTTGCGCCACAGCTTTAGCACCCATCTGTTGGAAAACGGGACCGATATCCGTATCATTCAGGTCCTGCTCGGCCACAGCCGCATCGAGACCACCGCGCGTTACGCCCAGGTGAGCCCACAAGTCGTGTCGCACCTGTAGCCGCTCGGCACAATCTGGATCGCAACGCCCGACAGCCCCGTAAAGGCAAACACAGGTCCTAACCCTTGTCTGAGCCAACCCTGGAGTTGGCCGACATCCTTCGACAATAGGGTCCCGCCTACCGGCAGGCCCACTCGCTGCCGCTGCATCAGCATCGCTTGATGCGAGCCATCGAGACCTGCCGGACTCCGGCGTTGGGCGGCGTGGTCGAATGGTGCGACCACTTGTGGCTGGCGAAAGCGCCTGCCCCACAATTGGCGCGAACCTCGGGAAATGTAGAAACTCCAGCGACCGGCCAGGAGGCCGGTCCCACAGGCTAGAACCAGCGGCTCATGATGACCTTCTGCTCGGTGTAGAAGCCCACCGCGTCCTTGCCGTGCGCGTGCAAATCGCCGAAGAAGGAATTCTTCCAGCCGGCGAAGGGGAAGAACGCCATGGGCGCCGCGACTCCCACGTTCACGCCTACCATGCCGACCTCAATGCGCGACGAATACTCGCGCGCGGACTTGCCGCTGCTGGTGAAGATCGCAGTCGCGTTGCCAAACGGCGATTGGTTCACCAGGTTGATGGCGTCGTCGAGCGTCTTCATGCGAATCACCGATAGCACCGGTCCGAAAATCTCTTCCTTCGCAATGGTCATTTCCGGAGTGACATTATCGAAAATGGTGGGTCCAAGGAAGTAACCGCCGGGCGCATTGGACGCTGCATGGGACGCTCCACCCTTGTGCTCGCGCCCGTCGCAGAGCGGCGTCGCGCCTTCCGCCACGCCCTTTTCGATATAACCAGCCACGCGCTTGCAATGGTCGGAAGTCACCAGCGGCCCCATCTCCACGCCGTCCTTCGAGCCATCGCCAACGGCAATCTCTTTGGTCCGCTTGACCAGCAGATCGAGCAGCGGACCCGCTGCATCGCCCACCGCAACCAGCACGCTGCCCGCCAGACACCGCTCGCCCGCCGCGCCAAACGCGGAACCGATGATGGCCTCCACCGTCTTCGGCATATCCGCATCGGCCATCACCACCAGGTGATTCTTCGCGCCACCCAGGGCTTGCACGCGCTTGCCTTCGGCGGCCGCGGTGGTATAGATATACTTCGCGATGGGCGTCGAGCCGACGAACGATACGGCTTTCACCAGCGGATGATGCAGCAGGGCGTCCACCGCTTCCTTTCCGCCTTGGATCAGGTTCAGCACCCCGGGCGGCAAGCCCGCATCGTGCAACAACTCGACGATGCGCACGGGCGTGAGCGGCACTTTCTCCGATGGCTTGAGCACGAACGTGTTGCCGCACGCGATGGCGAACGGATACATCCACAGCGGCACCATGGACGGGAAATTGAACGGCGTAATACCCGCGCACACCCCGATGGGCTGGCGGATGGTCTTGCAATCGAGGCCGGCGGCTACGTCGTTGAGCGAATCTCCCATCATCAGCGTGGGCATGCCGCACGCCACTTCCACCATCTGAATGGTGCGGCGCACTTCCATCCTGGCATCGTCTGCGGTCTTGCCGTTTTCGCGCGTCAGAATCGCGGCCACTTCGTTCGCGTGCCGGTCCAGCAGCGCCTTGAAGCGGTAGAGCGGCTGCACGCGGTCCACCACCGGCACGTCGCGCCATTTCAGGAACGTCTCGTGCGCGTTGCGGACGGCGCGGTCCACATCGGCCTCAGTGGCGAACGGCACTTCCGCCAGTATTTCCCCGGTTGCGGGATTCATCACAGGCTGCGTTTTGCGCCCCTGCGGCGTTTCCCATTTTCCATTCACGTAGAAGCCTACTGTTCCAACTGCGGTTCCAACTGCGGATACTGTGGCAATCATCTTTTCCCTCCCATGAGCATTACATAGACGGCTCCGGCGACGCCGAAGCCCACAAACCAAGCGTAGTCGTAAAGGAACCGCAGCGGTGGAACCGCCAGTCCCAGCAAAGCCAGGGCGATTCCCGCAGCCAGGGCGGCGACCGCGCGCCAATTGACGCCGCGCGAGTATTCGTACGCGCCGCCGCGAATATAAAGATCGTCTAGCTTGAGCGTCGAATGGCGGACGATGAAATAGTCCGCGATCATCACTCCCGCGATGGGCCCGAGCAGCCCGGAGTATCCCACCAGCCAGCCGAAAATGTACGAGCTGAAATCGGTGAGCAGGCGCCACGGCATCATCAGAATCCCGACCACGCCCGTGATCAGGCCGCCCGTGCGGAACGAGATCAGCCGCGGATTGAGATTCGAAAAGTCGTTGGACGGCGAGACCACGTTGGCCGCCACGTTGGTGTTCAGCGTCGCTACCAGCAGCGCGATCAGCGCGATAGACGCCACCACGGGCTGGTTGAATTTGCCGAGCAGAACTACAGGGTCCCAAATGGGCGCGCCGAACAATACCGCCGATGCCGAAGTCACTGCCACGCCGATGAACGAATAAAGCGTCATGGCGGTGGGCAAACCGAGCGCCTGTCCCACGGCCTGTGCGCGCTGCGATTTCGCATAGCGCGTGAAATCGGGAATGTTGAGCGCGACGGTTGCCCAGAACCCCACCATGCCGGTGAGCGACGGCACAAAGAATCGCATGAATTCCGCGGTGCTGTGGAACTTGCTGGGCGAGCTGAGCACCGGCCCGAAGCCGCCGGCTTTACCCGTGATCCACCACAGCAGCAGCAGCCCGATGCCAAGCATGAAGGGTGCGCCGACGCCTTGCAAGAACCGGATGGTGTCGATGCCGTTCCAGATGACGGCGATGTTCAGCGCCCAGAAGGCGACGAAGCAGATCCAGATGCCGCTCGAGAAGTGCGCGGCAGCCGGCCAGAGGATTTTCAGCATGGAATAGATCGCCTGGCCGCCGATCCATGTTTGAATGCCGAACCATCCGCAGGCCACCAAGGCGCGCAGGACGGCGGGGATGTTGGCGCCGCGTACGCCGAACGAGGCGCGCACCAATACCGGGAACGGGATGCCATACTTGGCGCCGGCATGCGCGTTGAGAAGCATGGGAACTAAAACGATCAGGTTGCCTAAGAGGATGGTGCCGATGGCTTGGCGCCAACTCATGCCGCCGGCGATGAGTCCGGAGGCTAACATGTAAGTCGGGATACAGACCGACATAGCTACCCATAAGGAGGCGTAGTTATAGGTGCCCCAGGTGCGACGCTCTTTGGGGATGGGCGCAAGGTCTTTGTTGTAGAGAGCGGAGTCGTAGGTCATTGTGAGGCGGCCGATCCTGGCCCTGACCGTGGTAGCGCCGGCGGTCTTGCCGCCGGTTCTTTTTCTTGTCCCGAAGAGTGGCGACGGTCAAGCGCGCACAAAACACCGGCGGCAAGACCGCCGGCGCTACGAGTCATTTCCATGCGCCTCCGCGCGCGGTGCGCTTCAAATAGTTACCGCGGCCGGGCTTGCCTAGGAAGTTGCCTTGGTCCACGATCAGCTCGCCGCGGGAGAATACTGTGCGCGCGTTGCCGAGCACCTCGTAACCCTCGAACATGGAGTAATCCACACGCATGTGATGGGTCTTCGCAGTTATAATGTGGCTGGCTTGCGGGTCCCATAACACGATGTCCGCGTCGCTGCCCTCGGCTATCTCGCCTTTCTTCGGATACATGCCGAAAATCTTCGCGGGCGACGTGGAAGTCAGCTCGACAAATCGATTGAGCGTCAACTTACTCTCGTTGACTCCGTAATGATAGATCAACTGCAGCCGGTTCTCGATGCCCGGGCCCCCGTTGGGTATCTTGGTGAAATCGCTTTTGCCCAGCACCTTCTGATCTTCGAAACAGAATGGGCAATGGTCGGTGGATACCACTTGCAGGTGGTCCTGCTTCAGGCCGTCCCACAGTTTTGGCAAATTCTGCTTGGGCCGCAGCGGCGGCGTGAAGACGTACTTGGCGCCTTCGAAATTGGGGCGCTCCAGTTCCTCGATAGACAGCAGCAAGTATTGCGGACAGGTTTCCGCAAACGCCGGAACGCCGCGGTCGCGAGCCTCCCGCACCTGGTTGAGCGCGAGTTCGGAAGACAGATGCACGATGTAGACCGGCGCGCCGGCAATTTCCGCCATGGCGATGGCGCGGTGCACGGCTTCGGCTTCCATCAACGGCGGCCGCGTGAGCGCATGATAAATCGGCGCCGTCTTCCCTTCGGCCAGCGCACGCGCGATCAGCACGTCAATCACGCTGCCGTTTTCGGCGTGCATGCAGATTAGCGCGCCATTCTTGGCGGTGCGCGCCAGCGATTTGAAAATGGTCGCGTCATCCACCATCAGGACGTTGGGATAGGCCATGAACAACTTGAAGCTGGCCACGCCCTCATCTACCATTTCGTCCATGTCTTCCAGGCCGCAATTGCCCAGATCGGTTACGATCATGTGCAGGCCGTAATCGATGCAGGCCTTGCCCTCGGCCTTTTTCCACCACGTGTCGAGCGCATCGCGCATGCGCGTGCCGCGGGCCTGAATGGCGAAATCCACAATCGTGGTGGTGCCGCCGAATGCCGCCGCGCGCGTGCCGGTTTCGAAATCGTCGGAAGACGTCGTCCCGCCGAAGGGCATATCGAGGTGGGTGTGAACGTCGATGCCGCCTGGCATCACGTAGAAACCGGTGGCATCGATTACGGTCTCGGCGGACTCGCGGGGGATGCCGTGGCGCACTTCGGCAATGCGCTCGCCATCAATCAGAACGTCCGCGGAGAGGGTCTCCCGCGCAGTCACCACCGTGCCGTTGTGAATCAGAATCATCGCGTGCGCTGCTCCCAGCTTTCCACAGGCAGACCGGTTTCGACCTGCTCCATCGTAATGCAATTTTCTACCGGGCAGACCAGCCAGCAGAGATTGCAACCGACACATTCGGATTCGTCCACTTTTGGAATACGGTGCGGCGGCGTATGGCCATTGCCAGCATACGCGGCCGCGTCCAGTTTGGCGATGGGCGTCACGACGACCTTGGCGCGGCTGGCCGATTCGAGCGCGGCGGGTTTGTCGTGGGCGCCGATATGGATGCACTGGTGCGCGCCATCCCAGCACGCGATGTAGCATAGGTCGCAGCCGATGCACTTGTCGGCGTGGATGCGCGCGACGATCTTGTAATTCAGATCGAGATGCTTCCACTCGGTGACTTTGGGAACCGAAAGGCCGCAAAAGTCGCCGATGGTGTCGAAGCCTTTTTCGTCCATCCAATTGGCAAGCCCGTCGATCATGTCTTCCACGATGCGATAGCCGTAGTGCATCGCGGCCGTGCAGACCTGCACCGAACCGCAGCCTAGAAGGATGAACTCGGCGGCTTCGCGCCAGCCGGAAATGCCGCCGATGCCGGAGATGGGAATGCCCACTTCGGGGTCGGAAGCAATCTGCTGCACCATGTTCAAAGCGATGGGCTTCACTGCGGGGCCGCAATATCCTCCGTGCGAAGAATAACCGCCCACGTTGGGGCGCGGCGTCAACGTATCGAGATCCACGCCCGTGATCGAATTGATGGTGTTGATGGCGGACAATCCGTCCGCGCGTCCGCGCTTGGCCGCGCGCGCCACGACACGGATATCCGAGATATTCGGCGTCAGCTTTACGAGCACCGGCGTACGCGCCGCTTCCTTCACCCATTCGGTGATCATGCACGCATACTCAGGCACCTGACCCACGGCCGAACCCATGCCGCGCTCGCTCATTCCGTGCGGGCACCCGAAGTTCAACTCGAGTCCATCCGCGCCGGCGTCTTCGGAGCGCTTGACGATATCGTGCCAGGTTTCGCGCTTCGATTCCACCATCAGCGACGCGATGACGGCGTGCTTGGGATAGCGCTTCTTCACGTCGGCAATTTCGCGCAGGTTGACTTCGACGGAGCGGTCGGAAATCAACTCGATATTGTTGAAGCCCATCATGCGCTGGCCGTTCCAATCCACCGACGAATACCGCGAAGAGACGTTGACGATGGGCTCGCCGATGGTTTTCCAAACCGCGCCGCCCCAACCCGCGTCGAAGGCGCGCATGATCTGCTCGCCGCAATTGGTGGGCGGACCGGACGCCAGCCAGAAGGGGTTCGGCGAACGGATGCCGGCGAAGTTGGTGGTGAGATCAGCCATGTGGCGCCTCTTCGGTAGCGCCGGCGAGCTTGTCGCCGGTCCTGTTTCCGGAGTGGAGCATACTTTGCGCCGCTCGTTTTCCGTCGGCCACTGCATCCACTACTTCGCGGCCGCCGTTGACGAAATCGCCGCCGGCGAAGTACTTTTTGTTGTCTACTCTGCGCTTCAGTTCGCTCATGCGCGATTGGCCCAGCGCTGGAATTACCATGTCGCAGGCGAATTCGAATTCGGAACCTGTTTGAGGCACCGGTTGGCGGCGTCCGGTGGCGTCGTGGTGGGCGAGTTTGGTGCGAACGAAGCGCACGCGGCTCGCGAGAATCTCCACCGGTTGCGCCAGCCAGTGGAATTGCACGCCTTCCACTTTCGCGTGCTCGTATTCGAACGGGAAGGCCGGCATCTGGGTTTCAGTGCGCCGGTAGAATATGTGAACCTCGATCGCGCCCATGCGCACCGCGGCGTTGGCAGCGTCGATGGCCGTGTTGCCGCCGCCAATCACCGCCACGCGGTTGCCCACTGAGAAACCGGCGCGGGTCTTGACCGATTCGATGAACCGCAGCGCGTCGATGACCTGCGGCAAATCTTCGCCAGGGATGCCGAGGCGGTCCATCGCGCCTAAACCTGCGCCGACGAAGATGAAGTCGAATTTTTTTTCGAGCTCGTCGAGAGCGGCGAGATCGATATCCGCCTGCTGAAATTCCACGCCCATTCCGCGGATCATCTCCACTTCGCGCAGGCTGTCGCTGGGGCGGAGTTTATATTCGGCGACGCCGTAGGTGTTGAGTCCGCCCGCCAGTGGACGGCGATCGAAGACGGTTACCGAGTGGCCGTGGCGGCGGAGTTCGGCGGCGCAGGATAACGATGCGGGGCCGGCGCCGATGCAGGCGATTTTGAGTGGTCGAGCTTGCGGTTCGCAGGCGAAAGCGCCTGCCCCACTTTGATAAAACGCTTCCATGGCGTAGCGCTGCAGCAAGCCAATCTCGATGGGCTTCTTGTTGTATCGGTGCATGACGCACGAGCCTTCACACAGCACGTCCACCGGACACACGCGCGAGCAACTGAGTCCCAAAATATTCGCGTCGAAAATAGTCAGCGCCGAGCCGCGCAGGTTTCCGGTGGCGATCTTCTTGATGAACCGCGGAACGTCGATGTGCGTGGGACACGCCGCGGTGCACGGCGCATCGAAGCAGAACAGGCAGCGGTTGGCCTCGGCCGCGGCCGATTGCGAATCGAGCGCGGGATGCAGGTCCGGAAATCGCTCCAGACTGCCTGGAACCGGCAGCGCCGCCGCGCTAATCTCGCCGGTCACCTTGAGTTTCATCTCGCAGACCCGGCCATCACGGCGCCACACGCAGCCAGACTCCTATCCAGCGCGAAGATGAACTGGTCCACATCGCTGCGGCCGATGTTCATGGGAGGCGAAATGCGCAGCACGTTGCCATACATGCCGCCCTTGCCCACCAGCATCCCGTTCTGGCGCGCCGCTTCCATCACTTGCGCGGTAGCTGCTGCCGCGGGCGCCTTGGTCTTGCGGTCTTCCACCAGCTCGATGGCCTGCATCAGGCCCATGCCGCGGACGTCGCCAATCAACTCGTGCTTTTCCTTCAAGTCGTCGAGGCAGCCGCGCAGATAGCCGCCGGTTTCGGTGCAATTCGTCAGCAGGTCCTGCTCTTCGATGAAATCGATCACCGCTTTCGCGGCAGTGGCCGTCACCGGATTGCCGCCGAAAGTCGAGATGGTGAGACCCTTGACCGAATCGGCCACTTCCGGCTTTGCTATCGTGACGCCGACCGGCGAGCCGTTGCCCATACCCTTGGCGCTGGTGATGATGTCGGGCACAACACCGTACTGCTCGATGCCGAACCATTTGCCGCCGGTGCGTCCCCAGCCGGTTTGCACCTCGTCGCTGATGAAGATGCCGCCGTGGCTGCGCACAATCTTTTCGACGATCTGGAAATACTCTTTCGGCGGCGTGACGAATCCGCCGACGCCCTGGATGGGCTCGCCTATGAACCCGGCGATGTGGCCGCTGGTGGTGGTGCGGATCATCTCTTCCATATCCTGCGCGCAACGCACGTCGCAGGTGGGATAAGTGAGTCCGAAGGGACACCGGTAGCAATACGCATTGTGCGCGTGCACGATACCGGCTTGCGGCATGCCCAACTTCCAGGCGCCCTGTCCCGTCAGCGCCATCGCCATCGACGAGCGCCCGTGATAGGAATGCCGCAGCGCTACGATTTCCGTATTCCCCGTATAGCAGCGGGCGGCCAGGATAGCGGTCTCATTGGCCTCGGTGCCGCTGTTGGTGAAGAACGATTTCGTAAGCTGCCGCCCCGGCGTGAGGGACGCGATCTTCTTAGCCAGGGCCGCCTGCGGCTCAGTGGCGAACACCGTGGACACGTGCTGCAGCGTATCGACCTGTTGGTGGATCTTGGCATTCACCCGATCGTTGCAATGGCCCACGCTTACGGTGACGATGCCGCCGAAGAAATCGAGGTATTGGTTGCCGTCGGCATCCCACACGTACTGATTCTTGGCGCGCGCGATTACGAGCGGCTCTTTGTAGAAGTGGAAGACGCACGGGAAGAGGAATTCCTTGTTCGCGAGAATGACTTCGTCTTTAGTCATGAGTTATGCCTTGGATGATTGATGCGCCGAAAAAGACGCGTTCACACGAGTGTGAACGCTGCACGCAGGAGTGCGTGCGCCACGGGGGAGTTGTGCCAACCACTGGGGGGATGTGCCAATACTGTCAAGGGAAGAGGTCATGCTTGTACCAGCGATTCGTACATGTCGGGCCGGCGGTCGCGGAAGAACTGCCATGTCTTGCGGACTTCGCCGATGAGATCGAGGTCCAGATCGGCCGTAAGTACTTCGTCTTTGTCGCGCGTGGCCTGCGCGAAGATCTGGCCGCGCGGGTCGCAAAAGTAACTCGATCCGTAGAACTCGCCGATATTCCACGGGGCTTCCACCCCCACGCGGTTGATGGCGCCCACGAAGTAGCCGTTGGCCACGGCGTGCGCCGGCTGTTCCAACCTCCAAAGATGCTCGCTCAACCCGGCGACAGTGGCCGAAGGATTGAAGACGATCTCCGCGCCGTTCAATCCCAGGGCGCGCGCGCCTTCGGGAAAATGGCGGTCGTAGCAGATGTAGACGCCGATTTTGGCAAAGCCCAGGTCGAACACCGGATACCCCAGGTTCCCCGGCCGGAAGTAGAACTTTTCCCAGAACCCCGGCGCCACGTGCGGAATGTGGGTCTTGCGATACTTGCCGAGATAGGTCCCGTCGTTGTGGATCACGGCGGCGGTGTTGTAGTAGATGCCTTCCTGCTCCACCTCGTATATAGGCACGATCAGCGCGATGTGGTATTGGCGCGCCAGGTCCTGCATGAGTCGGATGGTGGGCCCGCCTGGAACGGGCTCGGTGAAATCGTACCAGCGGGTGGTCTGTTCGGCGCAGAAATACGGGCCGTAGAAAATCTCCTGCAGGCAGGCGATCTGGGCGCCGGACCTGGCGGCCTGTTCGATATAGACGACGTGCTTATCCACCATGGCCTTCTTGGTGGCGTCAAGCGCGGCCTCGGGCGGTGCGGCGTTAGCGGCCTGAATCAGCGAGCAGCGAACAATGCGAGACACGAGTTTCCCCCTGGCGACAGGCATGCCGTCTGCCCATGTACTGAGTATAGGATGGATGGGACGCGCCTATCCGGCGCCGGCAGCGATTGGCCTATTATGAATGCTTCGCCACCCGGCCGCAAGCAGCGCAAATTCGGTTGTCGCAAATTTGGCAGGCGCAGGGAAGGGCGCTTTGACCGGGGTAAAACGGGGTGGCGAGCGTATTTTTTCATACGGCATCTGGCGGGGCTTGGCCGGGTTCCGCGGACAGCTCGGACACGTGCCTGATTCCGTCGCGCCTCAGGAGATTCGATGTCGCCGCACCCGCGAAAAGGCTGCCATCGGCCGGAAGGGCCAGCGAATCCGTTACGCCGAATCCGTTACACTATGAAGACACGAGAATTCGTTTGCTATGAAAACGGTATACCTGACGGGCGGAACGGGGTTCCTGGGAAGTCACTTCATCCGAAACTATCTCTCAACCTGGGACTACGATGTTCATTGCTTTGTCCGAGGCAATAGCGATGGGCTGTGTACGCAGAGACTGAAGCAAACGGTTCTGGCGGTGAACGCGAGCTATCCGGGAAAGAAGGCGCTGAATCTGGATGGATTGACCGCGATTCGATCGGACATCACGCTGCCACGCCTGGGTCTCAGCGAAGAGTGGCTGGATACGGCGCGGAGAGGGCCGGCGGGCTCGACATTCTTCCACTTCGCGTCGTCGTTGAACTTCGAAGAGAAGAACAAAGACGCAATCTACGATCACAACATCAACGGTCTGAGACATGCGGTGGATGTGGCGTCGGTACTGCGATGCGACGCGTTCTTCTATATCTCGACGGCCTATACAGTGGGTATTCACGAGGGTCATGTGGCCGAGCGGCTGCACCGTCCCGCCGCCTTCAATAATTATTATGAAGAGACCAAGTGCGCAGCGGAACACCTCATCACGGAGCTATGCGGCGCCAAAGGACTGCGGTTGGCGATTGTGCGGCCATCGGTGGTGATCGGTCCGTCGAAATCGTGCAAGACGGGCGGCAGCAAGACTGGACTGTATGGGTTGATTCGGGAGATGCATCGCCTGAAACCGCACCTGAAACGAGTGCATGTCCCGGTCACGGCGTATGGCAATCCGGACGCGGGGGTCAACTTGATCCCGGTCGACTACGTGTGCCATGACATCTTTCGGCTATTTGACGATCCCGGCGTTCGGAACGGCCTGCATCATGCCACCGCGGACAACAACGTGAATATTGCCGCTCTGGTGGAGTTGATCAAGCGGCATTTGGGGCTCCCCAACGTCACTGTGGAGCGGAGCGACCGGTTCGACAGCGAACGCGCGCCGGCGATTGAAAGACTGCTGGCGAGAACGACGGCCTTCTACGACTCGATCACGCGCACGACCAAGCACTTTGAAAAGAACGCCGGCGCCAAGTGGATCCTCGGCATGGACGACGTGGAGCGCTACGTCATCGAAGCGGTGCGCGCGTTCGAGCCGGTGGAAAGCCAGGAGCCGGACGAGGCGGCGATTGCCATGGCCGGGGACAGCGCTGACTTGAGCGTTTACGCGGCCGGTAATATGGCCGCTGAAACGCGGGCGTTCAGCAATGCGGCCGGCGACCCTGTTTGAACCGGTTGAGTCCCGGGCATTCGCAATGAAGCTGAGCGTTGCCGCGACTCGCGGATGCACTGCACCTCGGGGCCGGAGGCTGCAGGTGAGTCGGCACTGTTGGGGACCGTGTTTCTGCGCGGGTTGACAGACGAAAGCGTCTGTCCCACGGACCTCCATACGTAATTCCCGAATTGCGACGTGCTGCAAAGTACAGTCACACGGGTTCAAAATAATGCAAGTTTCTGAAAACAATACGCCGGCTCAGCATGACAGACCGGGGGATGGTGTGTGCCAATGCTAACGTTGAATTAGTAAGGCAAGCGCGGAGCGGCTTAACCCGTTAGACCGGTACGCGCCCGGAAGCAGCCCGGCAGATTATGCCGCGCTTTGACTTATCCAGCCTTATCATTACCAATCCTTATCAAAGAGAGAGAATGTCTATACCTAACATCATTGCAGCGCCTTCATCCACCAATCGCGGTCCGGTTCACGCGCCTCACGCCCATGTTCAATCCTCATGGGGAGACGCTCCGCTGCTCCACGTCGCAGCCGTCTATACCAACCCCCTCCGCTGGCGCAGCCGCCGCGTGCTGTTCGAAGAATTCCGCGCGCACATGGAAGCCAGTGCAGGGGTTGTGCTTCACGTAGCGGAGCTGGCCTATGGCGACCGGCCGTTCGAAGTCACCAGCGCGGATAATCCACTCGACCTTCAGTACCGCACTAAGCATGAGCTGTGGCATAAAGAGAACCTCGGCAACCTGGCGATTCGCCATTTCCCCGCCGATTGGAAATACGGCGCCCTGGTCGACGGCGATTTTCACATGACTCGGCAAGACTGGGCCGCCGAAGCCGTTCACCAGTTGCAGCACCATCCGTGGGTGCAGCTATATTCCAGCCTCACCTATCTTGGACCGGACAGCCGGCCGCACCGCCTCATGTCCAGTTTTGGCTGGAATTGGCTCAACAACCGAAATATCTGCAATTCGAACGAGGGGTCGCCAGGAGCCGTGGGTGGAGCCTGGGGGTTTACGCGCGAGGGATTTGAGGCAACCGGCGGCTTGCTGGAATGCTGTGTACTGGGCAGCGGCGATTGGCACATGACGTTTGGCCTGGCCTGCCGATCGAGCGGCCGGATCGAGCTCGATAAAACGCCGCCGGCTTACGGAAACGCCGTACGCGCCTGGCAATTGCGCGCCCGCGGGCTCAATGGCGACATCGGATGCGTCGACAATCACGCCATCCACTTCTGGCACGGGATGCTGCGCAAGCGCGGCTATGGCGAGCGCGTCTCCATACTGATCGACAACGAGTTTGATCCCATCGCCGACATTTGTCATGACTCGCAGGGAGTTTTGAAGCTCGCTGGAAATAAGCCGGCGCTTCGCGATGCAATTCGCAGCTACTTTCGTTCGCGCGACGAGGATTCCCTGGAATCGAATGAGAAGCCGCTCTGCTGAGGCTTGGTGGCGGCGAGGTTGGTGGCGGCGGGGCGACTCGAACGCCCGACCTACGGATTATGAGACCGTCGCTCTAGCCAGCTGAGCTACGCCGCCGTCGGAGATTACAGTATAACGCATGAGATTTGCGGCTCCACGGGTCCAATTTGGATGGGGTGTGACAGGAATTCATCGAATTGAAACTGTGGAAAACGCTGGGTTTGCACCGAAGTACCAGCAAGCCCGGACCCTACCTGGACCGGGAGTCATGCCGAGCCTGCTCTAAACAATTCCCAATCAATCTGTTAGAGACAAATGCTGCCCGCTGGTTCAATTCGAGCTAAGTATCTGTTTTGCTGAATCTTGAGTTGCACCCAAACGCCGTTTCCCACAGTTTTTTCCACATTTCTGTGAATTACGGCTGGGGCTCGGGCTCAAGCGGCAGCCTCCGCTGCAACGATTCCGGGATCTCGGCTTCCACTTCGCATACATCGCCGATGTACTCCGTCCGCAGTACCCGTCCAAATTCATGCAGCAGGGCAAGCGTTGCGCCGTCGCCGGCGGGTACGCGAAACGTCGCGCGGACAATTGGATCGAGCGCCAGCGCTTCGTCGATCGACGCGAGCAGTCGATCGACGCCCGCTCCGGTGATCGCCGAGATACCCACGGCGCGCACGTTCGCCTGGCCTCCAATCAGCCGCTGCTTAAGCGAATCCAGCTCGCCCTCGTCCGCCAAAATGCGGTCGATCTTGTTCATCACCAGAATCTGCGGAATCTCCGCTGCGCCAATCTCCGTCAGCACTGCGGCCACGTGCGCCGTGTGCTCTTTCGCCGAAGGCGCGGAGGCATCCACTACATGCAATATCAAGGCTGCGTCGGCCACTTCTTCCAGCGTCGCGCGGAACGCCTTCACCACCGTCGTGGGCAGATTGCGGATGAAGCCCACCGTGTCGCTCAAGAGCACGCGCCGCCGCGAGGGTAGCGTCAGCGGCCGCACTGTTGGGTCTAGCGTGGCGAACATGCGCGCGTCGGCCGCTACTCCGGCCTGGGTAAGGCGGTTGAACAGCGTCGATTTGCCCGCATTGGTGTAGCCCGCCAGCGCCAGCGTCGCTATGGGGACTGCGCTGCGGCGGCGCCGGTGCAGAGCGCGCCCGGTGCGCACGCCCTCCAGCTCGTCCTTGATCTTCTTGATGCGCGTCGCGATGCGGCGGCGGTCGGTTTCGAGTTGTGTCTCACCCGGACCACGGGTTCCGATTCCGCCGCCAAGGCGCGACATCTCTTTGCCGTGCCCGGTCAGCCGCGGCAGAAGATAGCTCAGTTGCGCCAGCTCGACTTGCATGCGGCCTTCGCGGGTCCGTGCGCGCGAGGCGAAAATATCGAGAATGAGCTGCGTGCGGTCGATCACCCGCGTGCCGATCGCCTTTTCCAGGTTGCGCTGCTGCGTGGGCGTGAGGTCGTGATCGAAAATCACCACATCGGCGTGAAGCGAAGCGGCCTCCGCCGCCAGTTCCTCCACCTTACCCTGCCCGATCAGGGTGGCAGCCTCCGGACCGGGCCGCGCTTGGATCACGCGGGCGCCAATGGTGGCTCCCGCGGTAGCTGCGAGGTCGGCGAGCTCCTCCAGCGATTCGTCGACTTTGATATCGCCGCTCCGCTTGGACGCACTTCGGGTTTTCCATTCCACGCCCACCAAAATGGCGCGCTCGCGAACGGCATTCGGGTCGGGCGTGTGTCAGGCCTCCGAAGATTCCTGGTGGGTCGGCGATGGCGGCATGCCCGCGCTGGATGTGGCCGCCGCCGATGCGCCGCTGGCGTAGGAGTGCGAACTCTTTTGCGTAACTACCGTGGAAATGGCGTGTTTGAAAATCAGTTGCTCCTGATTATTCGTCTCCAGTACCAGCGAGTACTTGTCGAAGCTCTTGATCCGCCCGGATAGCTTTACGCCGCTCATCAAATAAATGGTGAGCGCAATCTTGTCTTTGCGTGCGTTATTTAGAAAACTGTCTTGAATATTTTGCGCCTGTTTTTCCATCAAAGCCCCCCAAACCCTTTCGGGAAAGCTACAAAGTGAAACAAAACGATCAGCGCTAGTATTGTACACCGGTTCGCAGTGGGGCTGTGTGCGCTACTGCAGGCTCGTCCGTCGGCTTAACTTCGGAAGCGCCGGCGGCCGCGGTCGTCGCATTCGGCGTTCCATAATGTCGTTATGCCTGCAAGCGCTAAAACAGTGGAATTGTATTGTCCGGTCTGTGAGCGGCCCGTGACCGACCCGTTGATGTGCGGCGATTGCCACGCGGTGATCTGCCGCGTCTGCGGAGCGCCGCTGGAACGTATCGACGATTTGGGAATTGGCTGAAAAAGGGTAATCTATGGGGTGACACGGTGCAACCGCCATCCGCCCAGCCCGCTCAAGCCGCCCCGCCGCGCTCGCATGCCGCCGGCGGTCTCAATCTGCGCTCCAGGTTCGCTTGGCGCGTCGAGATTCTTCAGAAGGTGTTCGAACGCTAGTGGACCATCTCTCCCAGGCCAGAGAGTGGCTGGCGCAAGCCGGCTCGGTTGCCGTCCTGACGGGCGCGGGCATCTCCGCCGAAAGTGGCGTGCCCACGTTTCGCGGCGCGGGCGGCCTCTGGAAAAACTTCAAGCCCGAAGAGCTGGCCACGCCGGATGCCTTCGCGCGCGACCCGCGCCTGGTTTGGGAATGGTACGATTCGCGCCGCCAAATGATCGTTAACGCGCAGCCCAACGCCGCGCACCGCGCCCTCGTCGAGATCGAAAAGCGCAAGCCGCGCTTCACCCTGATCACGCAGAACGTGGACGGCCTGCACGACCTGGCGGGCAGCGGCAAGATTCTCAAACTGCATGGCGATATCTGGCGGATGCTCTGCACGCAATGCGGAGCGAATTTTCCCAACCGCCGCGTGCCGCTTCCCAAAATCCCGCCGCACTGCGCATGCGGAGGCATGGCGCGTCCCGGCGTGGTCTGGTTCGGCGAACCGCTGCCGGAAGGCATGATGAAAGAAGCGGAACACGCAGTTGCCGCGGCGCAGGTTTTCCTGGTAATCGGAACATCGGCGGTGGTGTATCCGGCCGCCGGGCTGATTCCCTTTGCCAAACAAGCTGGCGCCAAAGTGATCGAGATCAACCTGGAAGAAACCGCTTATTCGGCCGCAGCCGACTGCGCCTTACACGGCCTGGCCGGGGAATGGCTGCCGCAGTTGGTTTAGACGGCGGCGGCCTTAGCGTCTTAAAGGTACCCCCCATTCAGCCGATACGTCTGATTGGGACGTGACGCATTGCCAAGCCGCCGCCATGTAATCCGGATGATCGCCGTTGCCGCGGCCGCCATGCTCGCCGTGCTGGTGGTCGAGCATCGCCTGCACGATCCGTCCGGCCGCACATTCCGCATCGGCTTTCAGGAAAGCCTGCCCGATCAATCTGTTGGACCCGGCGGAACGCCAGTCGGACCCGCGGTTGAGATTGTTGAGGAAGCTGCCCGGCGCCGCAACATCCACTTGCAGTGGGTTCTCATGCCCGGCGGTCCGGATACCGCAATGTCGAGCGGAGTTGTGGATCTCTGGCCGATTTTCGGCGATCTGCCGGAACGCGCCGGCCGCTTTTTCATCAGTAAGCCGTGGGCTACGCAGCGGTTTTGGCTGGTAGTCGACGCCGGCGGCGGCATCCGGTCGGCGGACCAGATCGCCGGCAGAATCCTCGCGTTAAAGGTTCCCGGAACGCCTGCGAGTGTGGCCCGCGAGTTCTTACCCGGCGTCCACGTCCTTCGCCGAAACAGCGTTGCCGAAGCCACCGCCGCCGTTTGCGCCGGGGAGGCCGATGCGGCATTCATTTCGGAGCGGGCCGGCCGCTCGGTGGTAGTGGATCTTCCAACGGGTTGCAAGGGGAAAGCATTCCGCTACATTGGTCTGGGTAACCTGGAAGTGCATTTCGGCATCGGCGCCAGCCTGCGCAATCCGGATGCGAAATGGGCGGCGGTGGCGCTCCGCGAAGAGTTCAGCAACCTATCGCGCGATGGGACCATTTCGAGCGCCTACTTTGCCTGGGTCAAGCAGTCCTCCGACGATACGCGGACCATCGACCTTATCTATGAGGCCAAACGCCGCAGCGTACTTCTGGCGGTGGCATTCTTCCTGGTAGTGTTAATCGCCGCAGTGGTGGGGTGGCAGAACAAGCGGCTGCAAGCGACCCGCCGCCGCGCCGAAGATGCCGCTGCCAGCGCCAACCGCGCCGCGGCCGTGAAATCGGAGTTCCTCGCCAACATGAGCCACGAGATCCGCACCCCCATGAACGGCATCATGGGGACGTGCGAGTTGCTGCTCGATACGCCGCTCACCGGGGACCAGGCCGAATACGGCGGGACGATCCTCAATTCCACGCGCGCGCTGCTCGAAATCCTCAACGATATCCTCGATGTGTCGAAGATTGAATCGGGCTGCATGGAGATTCATCCCGAGCCGTTCGACCTGTACGAACTGTTGGCGAACGTGGCGGTGTTGCTCGGGCCGCGAGCCAGACAGCAGGGCATCGGTTTCGATGTCCGCGTGGCGGCCGAGGTTCAAAAATGCTACATCGGCGACCCCGTGCGCGTTCGCCAGGTGTTGCTCAACCTCGCGGCCAATGCGGTGAAGTTCACGGCGCACGGTCGCGTCACGGTTTCGGTCGAGCCCGCCTTTGGCCCGTCCATCCGGTTCACGGTGGAAGATACGGGAATCGGCATTTCGGCCGCCGCCCAGGTTACGTTGTTCCAGAAGTTCACCCAGGCCGACGCCTCCACCACCCGCAAATACGGAGGGACGGGACTGGGCCTGGCGATCTCCAAGCAGCTCGTGGAGCTGATGGGCGGCTCGACTGGCCTCGCCAGCATTCCGGGTGCAGGCTCGCGATTCCACTTCGACCTTCCGCTGATCCCCGCCGAGGCCCCGGCTGCCGCGCCGGTAGCCGGGCCGGTAGCTGCGCTTGCGCGGCGGAGCTTCGCGGGCGAGAGAGTTCTGATCGCCGAAGACAATGCTGTCAACCAAAAACTGCTGCGCCGAATGCTGGAGCGGCGCGGATGCGTCGTAGAAGTTGCCTGCAATGGCAGGGAAGCGGTCGAGTTCGCTCGACTGCACAGCTATTCGTTGATTCTGATGGATTGCCAGATGCCCGAGATGGATGGTTTCGAAGCCACCCGCCGCATCCGCGCGGCGCTGGGGGAAATCGCCCCGCCGATCGTCGCGGTCACGGCCCGGGCCATGAGCCAGGACCGCCATGCCTGTCTTGAGGCGGGCATGGCCGATCATCTGGTGAAACCTCTCAGCGCCGCTTCGGTCGACGCGATCATTGAAAGGTGGATCGCCCCGTTCATCGAGCCGGAAACATCGCCGATCCATGTGGCGGCAACCTAACCGCCAGCGTATCGGCGAGGCGTCCCAGATCGCGGTGCACCCACATATCCGACCCATAGATCCCGCGCCGTTCGCGTTCCGCTCGGCCCCATCCTTGGCTTTTCAAGTGCGCAGCCATGTAGTCATCCCAACTGTCCCAGCCAATAGGCGGGCGCTTCCGCCTGCCAACCCATAAGCAGGGTTGCCGCGGCAGCGCCGCAAGCGAGCGCGAACATCAAGACTCGTTTCTATGGGTATCCGTTCACCTCAGCCGGCTGTCGCTTTCATTCCGGCAGCGGGACGGGGGCGTCCCGCGCGGACCGGGGGGTCCGCCCCACCACCAGGTCAAGAGTGCTTGAGATATACTACAAATGCTTTGAAAACGCTTGCATGCTCACTCTGTTTCTCGACAGTCTACTTTTGCTCCACCGCGCTGGCGCAGACCCAGCCGGTTGAAATCCGCGTCAACGCGGCCGCTTCCCAAGGCGCGTTCCATCCACTCTACGACTACTTCGGCTATGACGAGCCGAACTACACCTACGCCGCCAACGGCAAGAAGCTGATCGCCGAGCTGGGCGCGCTGGGTCCCGTACGCGCGCAGATCCGCGCGCATCACCTGCTGGTGACGGGCGATGGCACGCCGGCCATGAAGTGGGGATCGACCAACGTTTATACCGTCGATGCCAAGGGTCAGCCGGTCTACGACTGGACCATCGTCGATCGCATCTTCGACACCTACATGCAGGCGAACGCGCGCCCCTTTGTCGAGATTGGCTTTATGCCCGAAGCGCTCTCGCGCACGCCCGAGCCGTATACCCGCCACTGGCCGACGCCCGACGACGGTAAAGGTTGGGCCGAGCCGCCCAAGGACTATGCCGCCTGGGGCGAGCTGGTGTACCGCTGGGTGGTCCACTCTGTCGACCGCTACGGCAAGGCCGAAGTGGAGCAGTGGTCGTGGGAATTGTGGAACGAGCCGGATATTTCCTACTGGCGCGGCACGCCCGAGGAGTACGACAAGCTCTACGACTACACCGCCGCCGCCCTCAAGCGCGCCCTGCCCACGGCGCGCGTGGGCGGCCCTGGAACCACTGGACCGGGTCCCGCCGGCTCGAAATCGGCGGCGTATTTGAAGCAATTCCTGGAGCACTGCGCCCACGGCGTCAACGCCGTTACCGGTAAGACCGGCGCGCCGCTCGATTTCATCAGCTATCACGACAAGGGCGCGCCGCGCGTGCTCGAAGGCCGCGTGCGCATGGGCCTGCGCAATCAGCTCCTCTCTGTGCAGCGCGGCCTCGATATCATCAAGGACTATCCCGCATACCGCGCGCTGCCCATCGTGTTGAGCGAATCCGACCCCGAAGGCTGCGCCGCCTGCGTAGCCAGCCAGCATCCCGAAAACGGCTACCGCAACACGACGCTCTATCCCAGCTACACCGCCGCCGCGATGGAGGGCATCTTGCAGCTTGCGGACCGCTACCACGCCAACATTGCGGGAATGCTCACATGGGCGTTTGAGTTCGAAGGGCAGCCGTACTTTGAGGGATACCGGACGCTCGCCACCAACGGCATCGACAAGCCGATCCTGAATCTGTTCCGTATGGCCGGCCTGATGCGCGGCGATCGCGTGGAGCTGAAGAGCGCCGGCGCAGTCCCTCTCGATACGGTGCTGCAAGGCGGCGTGCAAGGGGCGCCGGAGATCGACGGCATCGCGACGCGCGCCGAACACGAGATTGCGGTCCTGGTATGGAACTATCACGATGTCGACGTACCCGCGCCGGCGTCGCCGGTACATCTGACAATCGCCGGCGCGCCGGCCGCGCGCGTGCTGGTGGAGCATTATCGCATTGACGAGACGCACAGCAATGCGTATACGGCATGGAAGCAGATGGGTTCGCCGCAGCAACCGACGCCGGAACAATACGCGGCGCTGGAATCGGCTGGCCAGCTACAGCTACTGACTTCGCCCGAGTGGCGTGCGGCCGCGAACGGGCAAGTTGGACTGGCGTTTGATCTGCCGCGGCAGGCGGTGTCGCTGTTACGGATCACGTGGTAGGCTCTTGAAGGAATTGTTAACAGATCGGTTTGAATCGCCAGCTAGGGCCTAGTCAATACGGGAGACTGGCGGCGGGTAACACGGGCCAGGCGCCACTGCTACGAGTCGACGATACGAACCAATGTGAATCGCCAAGCCTGCCAAACCTAAGCGCGTTTGAACCGACCCGCTGGCCTGCGCTACTATATGAACTTTCCTACGTCAATATGAGAGCAAAAGAGAAAGTAACCCAGTTGGCCCCGGATTTCTAAGCAATTCCCCGCGTCGTTCCGCCTAGCTTAACTTAACTTAACTTAGCTAACAGATGCGGAGAGCGTTGGGAGCCGAAGACGAGACACAGGAGATCAACCGAAATGAAGCAGCACAGGAACCTCATGACCCATGCATGGACGGTGACGGCCATGCTCATTCTTGCCACTGCATCCCGCCTGCTCGCGCAGGTGCCTGGCTACACGGCTACAACGGTGGGAAACCTTGTCGGCGGCTACGGTATAGGGCTAGACACCAACGGAAACCTCTACATTTGCTACGGCAACCTGATTCAGAAGATTTCTACGACCGGAACGGTGTCTACTGTGGCTGGCGGCGGCCAAAACACCGGAGGACTAATTGGCGACGGCGGTCCGGCAACCAGCGCCACGCTTAGTTACCCCATTGGAGTGGCCGTCGATAGCGCCGGAAATCTCTACATCGCGGAGTACGCAGGTAACCGGATTCGCAAAGTGTCTACAATTGGGACGATCACCACCGTCGCCGGTCCCGGCTCGACCAACGGTGCTTTGGGCGACGGAGGACCGGCTACCAGCGCCACGCTCAGCGGTCCCAGGGGAGTAGCTGTGGATTCCGCCGGCAACGTCTACATCGCGGATTCCGGACATGCCCGTGTTCGCAAAGTTTCGCTCGACGGCACGATCGCGACGGTCGCGGGAGGATCTACCGCCAGCGCCTTGGGCGACGGAGGGCCGGCTACCAGCGCCGCACTTAGCAATCCGGGCGGAGTAACGGTTGACTCCGCCGGCAATATCTACATCGCGGATTCCGACCATAACCGCGTTCGCCAGGTGTCGCCGGCCGGAATCATCACAACGGTGGCAGGAAACGGGACAGGCGGCTATTCCGGAGACGGGGGGCTTGCCACCATTGCCTCAATCAACGCGCCTTGGGGCGTAGCCGTCGATTCCGCCGGTACTATCTACATCGCCGATCATTCTAACAATCGGCTCCGCATAGTCACAGCCGACGGGAACATCAACACCATCGCGGGTGGCGGATCGAACAGCCCGGGTAATAATGGCCCTGCTACGGGAGCGTCGCTCTCTAGCCCGGTCGGCGTAGCTTTGGGCAGCGGCGGAAAAGTATACGTTTCAGCCTCCAGCCTCCGGCTGCTGACGCCCTCCGCCACGCCGGTTGTTCCTGCTCCATCATTCGCAACTGATCCCGCGGGCGCACCTGCAGGCGTGGCCAGCGCGAGCGGATGGGGGCAGTTCACTCAACTTGGTCTGGGCTCCTGGATCTCAATCTATGGATCGTATCTCGCACCGGATTCGCGGTCGTGGGCCGGTACCGATTTCAAGGGCATGAACGCGCCTACATCGCTGGATGGCACGTCCGTGACAATCGGCGGACAACCCGCATTCATCAGCTACATCAGCCCAGGGCAGATCAACGCGCAAGTACCTACGAATATCGGGACCGGCGTGCAGCCGTTGACTGTTACAACGAGTACCGGCACGACCGCGGTATATCCTGTGACGGTGAATCCCTCGGAGCCCGGTCTATTAGCACCCGCTTCGTTCCTGTTCGGCTTCACGCAGTATGTCGTCGCACTATTCCAGGACGGTGTTACGTTTGTTCTCCCTTCCGGGCAAATCGCCGGAGTCCCGTCCCGGCCTGCTGTGGCCGGAGACGTCATCACCCTATACGGCATAGGCTTCGGCAGCGTAGTGCCCAATACTCCAGCCGGACAAATCGTCCAGACAACCACTACGTTAGCATTGGCGTTCCATCTGTTTTTCCAATCGACAGAGGCTCAGGTCACCTATGCCGGCCTGGCCCCGGGTGTGGTTGGTCTGTACCAGTTCAATGTGACTGTCCCGAAGCTGAGCGCAGGCGGCAACGTGCCTTTGACCTTTACGCTGGGCGGTGCGTCTGGCGCGCAGGCTCTGTCGATAGCAGTGGAGTAGCGGAACAAGAGGACAGTCGTCCACGAGCGAAGTATAAGCGGTCATTGTCAACCTGGGGCGAACCCGAACGCGCCATGAATACGCTGGTGGAGTAAACCAGGTCAGCCGGCGCTTGGCGCCACAGCGCTCAAACCGACCCACTATCCAGGAACGCTTCCACGCCATCCGCCATCGCCTCCAGTACGTTCAGCAGATCGTGCCCCGAATCCACCAACTCCAGCCGCACATTGCTCCGCCCGGCCGCGAAGTCCCGTGAATATTGCGCCGGGACCACATCGTCATGCACGCCGTGGAAGATCAAACAGGGCTGCGTCACCTCGGGATAGACCTCGTAGCGCTCCCCATCTTTCAGAAGCCCATAGCCCAATTTGCACGTTCGTTCTTCGCCGTAGTGGAATACCTCCAGCGCGCCGGTGCGCTTCCACTCTTCCACCGCAGCCTCGCCCAACCGCTCGCGCCAACGCCGCACGAATCCGAACGCCGGCGCCATCAGCACCACTCGCGCTGTCTCCGCACGCCGCGCCGCATACAACGCGGCCAGATAGCCGCCCATGCTCGAGCCGATCAGCGTAACCGGCTCGCCTGCGGCGGCGCCCGCGATCACGTCGAGCTGCCCGGTGATGGTCAAGCCTTCGAAATCTCCAGCCGCCAGATCGGGGATTTCCACCGCGAACCCGGCGCTTGTCAACCGTTCGCGGAAAAAGCGCGCCTTGCTCGAAGCCGGGCTGGAGGCGAAGCCGTGCAAGTAGAGAATGCGGGTCATTATCGATGTTCTTTTCCTTATGTTCACTTCTTGGAGGTTCACTTCTTAGCAGCAGGCGGCGGGTCGGGCAACGTCGTGAACTTCAGCTCGGAATCGGCGCCGAACAGCTTAAACGGATCGTAGCGGTAGAGATTCTCGGTCATCAGCTGGCGGTCCACAATGTGGCGATGCACCACCGATGCGGGCGTGAGAAAACCGTGCGTCGAGACAATATAATCCACGCTGGCTTCGTCGCGTATATGGCGCTTGGACTCCTCGTATTCGGCCCAAGCCTGGATGCGTAGCGGCAAACCGTCGGAAGCGCGTACCCACAGCCGGCCCTGAAGCGCCCGCCGCACTGCCTGGCGGCCGCGGAATTCCAGTTCGCCGGCGTCGGAGCTGCTCTGTTTCCACTCGAATATCAGCGCTGCGTCGGCGCCGAGCCGATCTTGTCCCGCAGGCTTGATCTCCAGGCTCTCCATGCCGCGTCTGGTGAAGGCCAGAAGGATCAACCCATAGTCGGTCGCCACGTCCACCAAGCCATATTTGGCATAATCCTGCAGCATCCGCTTGCGAACCGCGTCGTCCTCCGACCGGATGCCAAGGGTCAGCTCGCGTCGCGCGCTTTCCATCGTTCTGACCGCCTTACCGTCGACGGAAATCACCCTGCGGAACTCGAACAGGTTATGCGAATCGGAGTTCTTGAGCGGCCCGACGCTGTACTCGGAAACCACCTCGTGGGAAACCAGCCGCGGCTTCGGTACGGTGACGATTTTGGAGCCGCTGCTCGGCTGAAAGCGCGAGGGAGGCATCCATGCCTTCTGAGATAAAGTTTCCTGCGTCAATGACTTAGGAAGATTCTCCTGAAAGAGGGAGGCCTCCTCGGATACCCTGGAAAGCACCTGCGCGGTGGGGATCTGGGCGCGCCCCGCGGCGCCGCCGATCAGCGAAACCAACAGCGCCAAGCGCAGCATGATCCTATTGTACGCCGGTCAACTTGTACGCCCGTTAACAAGTAAGGAGGTGTTATCAACCTGTCACAAATTATTCCGTTTGTTTTTTTTTGCGAAACCCCTTGCATCGTGCGGGAACACTCTGATATTCTGAACAAGTCGCCAGTCGGGGATCTTGAGGAATCGCACGCTTCTGAGTGCTTGTCACCAGAACGTGACTGTGGTATAAACGATTTAGATCCTCTGTAAGGAACGGTAACAAAACTTGCTTCGGGCCACCGAAGTGGGCGGAATACGGCCTTCCTGTTAGGTTCTTTTTTAATTTCACAAGTTTACCGGCTACGTGCGTCGCTATGCGCGCTTGTGGCTGGAACAAGTTCGAGGCCTGCAGTCGCTCCGGTCTTTCGCAATTCCGGGTGTGGGCTGCGCAGATCTTTGACAATCTGGTTGGATGCAGTAAAGAAGAACTCGTCAGTACTCTGAGTCAACCGGGGCGATTTTGCAAACTCACAACATACAATGAGAGTTTGATCCCGGCTCAGAATCAACGCTGGCGGCGCGCCTAACACATGCAAGTCGAACGAGAAAGTGGAGCAATCCATGAGTAAAGTGGCGTACGGGTGAGTAACACGTGGGTAATCTACCTTTTAGTGAGGAATAACTTTGGGAAACCGAAGCTAATACCGCATAAGCCTGAGAAGGGAAAGCAGCAATGCGCTGAAAGAGGAGCCCGCGGCCGATTAGCTAGTTGGTGAGGTAACGGCCCACCAAGGCTGAGATCGGTAGCCGGCCTGAGAGGGCACACGGCCACACTGGCACTGAAACACGGGCCAGACTCCTACGGGAGGCAGCAGTGGGGAATCTTGCACAATGGGGGAAACCCTGATGCAGCGACGCCGCGTGAGCGATGAAGCCCTTCGGGGTGTAAAGCTCTTTCGGCAGGGAAGATTATGACGGTACCTGCAGAAGCAGCTGCGGCTAACTACGTGCCAGCAGCCGCGGTAATACGTAGGCAGCGAGCGTTGTTCGGAGTTACTGGGCGTAAAGGGTGTGTAGGCGGCTCTCTAAGTTTGGTGTGAAATCTCCCGGCTCAACCGGGAGGGTGCGCCGAATACTGAAGGGCTAGAGTGTGGGAGAGGAAAGTGGAATTCCTGGTGTAGCGGTGAAATGCGTAGATATCAGGAGGAACACCGGTGGTGTAGACGGCTTTCTGGACCATAACTGACGCTGAGACACGAAAGCGTGGGTAGCAAACAGGATTAGATACCCTGGTAGTCCACGCCCTAAACGATGCATATTTGGTGTGGGTCATTCAGTTGATCCGTGCCGGAGCTAACGCGTTAAATATGCCGCCTGGGGAGTACAGTCGCAAGGCTGAAACTCAAAGGAATTGACGGGGGCCCGCACAAGCGGTGGAGCATGTGGTTCAATTCGACGCAACGCGAAGAACCTTACCTGGGCTCGAACGGCTTCCTAACGCCGGTGGAAACACCGGTATCCCGCAAGGGAGTGGAGTCGAGGTGCTGCATGGCTGTCGTCAGCTCGTGTCGTGAGATGTTGGGTTAAGTCCCGCAACGAGCGCAACCCTTGTCCTGTGTTGCCATCATTCAGTTGGGAACTCGCAGGAGACCGCCAGCGATAAGCTGGAGGAAGGTGGGGATGACGTCAAGTCCTCATGGCCTTTATGTCCAGGGCTACACACGTGCTACAATGGACGGTACAATACGTCGCTAACCCGCGAGGGGGAGCCAATCGCTAAAAACCGTTCTCAGTTCGGATTGCAGGCTGCAACTCGCCTGCATGAAGCTGGAATCGCTAGTAATGGCAGATCAGCACGCTGCCGTGAATACGTTCCCGGGCCTTGTACACACCGCCCGTCACATCACGAAAGTGGATTGTACTAGAAGTCTGCGCGCTAACCCGCAAGGGAGGCAGCGGCCCAAGGTATGATTCATGATTGGGGTGAAGTCGTAACAAGGTAGCCGTAGGAGAACCTGCGGCTGGATCACCTCCTTTCTAAGAGAGAACGTGGGTGGAGTTTGTGAAAAGCATGCGCGTTTGAGTGTACAACGCGAGCCAGTAACAGACAGCCGTTCCACTCCAAGCCATTGGCCCAGAGAGCCGGTTTATCCGGTGATCGAAGGTTAATGAGTTCGACCCGGATCTCCACTTAGAGTATAAGAGTTCAACTGAAGCGGCCATGGGCTGGTCCCGTGGTCTCTGCATCCAACTGGCCTCGATTCACTTTCCGCCCCCAAGTCTAAGTATGCGACACGGGGCGGCCATGGGGCTGTAGCTCAGCTGGGAGAGCGCCTGATTTGCACTCAGGAGGCCGCCGGTTCGATCCCGACCAGCTCCACCAGCGGGATGCGCCGGAAGATGGCGCCGGAAGATGGGCCTGTAGCTCAGCTGGCTAGAGCGCACCCCTGATAAGGGTGAGGTCGGTAGTTCGACTCTACCCAGGCCCACCATGAATCGGCGATTTGCAGAACGAATTGGGTTCGTTCCGCTGATCGCCGCAAGCGATCGAGATCTTTGATAACTGAATATTGACGGGCATTAAAAACACAAGTAGTAGCGCAAAGAAAGTTGTGTTCATCTGTAATTCGGCGGCGCAGGCCGTCGAATGTGTGAAGTAGATTTTATGGTCAAGCTACTAAGAGCGTGTGTGTGGATGCCTTGGCGCAAACAGGCGATGAAGGACGTGACTAGCTGCGATAAGCTTCGGGAAGCCGCTAATAGGCTGTGATCCGGAGATTTCCGAATGGGGAAACCCAATGAGTGCGAACACTCATTACCGTTATCTGAATCCATAGGGTGGCGGAGCAAACCGGGGGAAGTGAACCATCTCAGTACCCCGAGGAAAAGAAAACAACCGTGATTCCGATAGTAGTGGCGAGCGAACTCGGAATAGCCTAAACCGTGCGATTCGAAAGGAGAGCGCGGGGTTGCAGGACCACAATAATCAACCGGTGCTTCCCGAAACGGAAGCGTCGGTTGGTTAAACAGAGGGATAGGGGAGTGTTAATTGAACGGTCTGGAAAGGCCGGCCATAGAGCGTGACAGCCGCGTAAGTGAAAATGCAATCCTCCTTCCAGTGGCTCCTAAGTAGGGCGGGGCACGAGAAACCCTGCTTGAATCCACCGGGACCATCCGGTAAGGCTAAATACTCGTTTGCGACCGATAGTGAACCAGTACCGTGAGGGAAAGGTGAAAAGAACCCCTGCGAGGGGAGTGAAATAGTACCTGAAACCACACGCTTACAAGCAGTGGGAGGGCTATACGCCGCAAGGCGGATGCCTGACCTCGTGCCTATTGCATAATGAGCTGGCTAGTTATTCTCAGTGGCAAGGTTAAGCGAAAGCGAGCCGTAGCGAAAGCGAGTCTGAATAGGGCGATGGAGTCGCTGGGAATAGACGCGAAGCGGGATGATCTACCCTTGGCCAGGATGAAGTCCGTGTAACAGCGGATGGAGGTCCGAACCAGTGTTGGTTGAAAACAGCTTGGATGAGCTGAGGGTAGGGGTGAAAGGCTAATCAAATTCCGTGATAGCTCGTTCTCTCCGAAATAGCTTTAGGGCTAGCCTCTCGTGGTCCGTCGCGGTGGTAGAGAACTGATTGGACTAGGGGCCTTCCCAGGTTACCGAATCCAACCAAACTGCGAATGCCGTGAATGTGTAGCGAGGGAGTCAGACAGTGGGGGCTAAGCTTCATTGTCGAAAGGGAAACAGCCCAGACCGTCAACTAAGGTCCCTAAATTCATGCTCAGTGGGAAAGGAAGTCGGAACGCTCAGACAGCCAGGAGGTTGGCTTAGAAGCAGCCATCCTTTAAAGAAAGCGTAATAGCTCACTGGTCGAGCGGTCCGGCGCCGACAATATAACGGGGCTTAAGCATGATACCGAAGTTACGGGTTCGTAGCAATACGAACGGTAGGAGAGCGTTCTCAACAGCTGTGAAGGTCGAGCGAAAGCACGGCTGGAGCGTTGGGAAGCGACTCTGCCAGCATAAGTAGCGAGAAACCAGGTGCGAACCCTGGTCGCCGTAAGTCTAAGGTTTCCTGAGAAAGGTTAATCCGCTCAGGGTTAGTCGGATCCTAACGCGAGGCCGAAAGGCGTAGCGGATGGACAGCAGGTTAATATTCCTGCACTGCCTTGTTTCGATAAAGACCGATGGGGGGACGCGGACCGTAAGCTCTGGTGCGCAATGGTTTCAATCCAGAGTGAAGGGAGATCCGGATAGGCAAATCCGCCGGGTCGTCCGCCAGGAAAATCCTCTAAGGAGAAGTAAGGTATCCGTACCACAAACCGACACAGGTGGACGAGATGAATATTCTAAGGCGCTCGGGTGATGGTTTGTTCAGGAACTAGGCACATTAGCTCCGTAACTTCGGGAGAAGGAGTGCCCACCTAAGACGTGGGTCGCAGTGAATAGTCTCAGGCGACTGTTTAACAAAAACACAGGTCTCTGCAAAGTCGAAAACGACGTATAGGGGCTGACGCCTGCCCGGTGCCGGAAGGTTAAAGGGAGAGGTCAGCGCAAGCGAAGCTTTGAACTGAAGCCCCGGTGAACGGCGGCCGTAACTATAACGGTCCTAAGGTAGCGAAATTCCTTGTCGGGTAAGTTCCGACCTGCACGAATGGCGTAACGATCTGAGAACTGTCTTAACAAGCCGCCCGGCGAACTTGTGGTCCCGGTGAAGACGCCGGGTGCCCGCCACTAGACGGAAAGACCCCGTGCACCTTTACTATACCCTTTCATGGAACTATGGGGCGATCTGCGCAGGATAGGTGGGAGGCTTTGATTCCGGGTTCTCGGACTCGGAGGAGCCAACGGTGAGATACCACCCTGATCGTTCTGTGGTTCTAACCTACATCCATTATCTGGATGAGGGACAGTGGAAGGCGGGTAGTTTGACTGGGGCGGTCGCCTCCTAAACAGTAACGGAGGCGCGCGAAGCTTGGCTCAGGCGGTTTGGAAATCCGCCGACGAGTGCAAAAGCATAAGCCAGGTTAACTGCGAGACCAACAAGTCGAGCAGATACGAAAGTAGGCTTTAGTGATCCGGTGGTTCTGCATGGAAGGGCCATCGCTCAACGGATAAAAGGTACGCCGGGGATAACAGGCTGATCGGAGTCAAGAGTTCACATCGACGCTCCGGTTTGGCACCTCGATGTCGGCTCATCGCATCCTGGGGGTGCAGAAGCTCCCAAGGGTTAGGCTGTTCGCCTATTAAAGCGGTACGTGAGCTGGGTTCAGAACGTCGCGAGACAGTTCGGTCCCTATCTGTGGTGGGCGTAGGAGATTTGAGGGGGCCTGCCCTTAGTACGAGAGGACCGGGGTGGACGAACCTCTTGTGATCCAGTTGTCCCGCCAGGGGCATCGCTGGGTAGCGAAGTTCGGTCAGGATAAACGCTGAATGCATATAAGCGTGAAACCTTCCCCAAGATGAGATCTCCCAAGTGAATAACTAAGAAGGGCACTGGAAGACTACCAGTTTGATAGGACGGATGTGTAAGCGTGGCAACACGTTAAGCTTACCGTTACTAATTGCCCGTTCGGCTTGACCATAAAATACTACTGCGCACAAATAATCAGTGACGCAACTTTCCAAGCGGCCCGTCAATATTCAGTCAAAGAGCCCCTAACACGGCTCTTTGACAGTCATCCCAAGTTCTGGGTGACCTTAGCGAGAGGGACCCACCCGTTCCCATCCCGAACACGGTAGTTAAGCCTCTCAGCCCCAATGGTACTGCACGCGCAAGTGTGTGGGAGAGTAGGAAGTCGCCCGGTTTAAAATCGAAAGCCCTCCGGCAACGGAGGGCTTTTTGCTTCTCCGCCGATGCGGTAGATTGATTGGTGCATTGCGGCAAAGTGCTGACACTTCTGGTATTCGGCGCGTTCGCTCCGGTTCTCGCGGGAGCGAGTGGGTGGACTCGCATTGTCAGGACGAATAAAGGGGATCGGGTTGACTCACCGGCGCCGCATTCGTTGGCGTATTTCACCGCATATCCATACCTTCGCGACGAGGCCGGCGATTTATGTCATCTCTGCACTCCGGAGAAGCGTCTAGCAGAAGCGCGTAAGAGCAAATATAAGGCCAGGGCATCGGTAAGCCGCGTCGGAATTCTGCAGGGCTTCGCCATTTATGACGTCCGGTATTTCTTCGACGATGCCGAGGAGCCGGACTGGAAATCGATTCTGGTCAAGATCGCACCAAACCAATACCGCGAGATCTATCATTTGCAGCTATCTCAAATTGGCGCCAAGATTCACGCTTCAGTTTTGGTCAAAGCTGGTTCCGATACGATACTGGCGACTGTGACTGATGTTGGCGGCAATAAAGGCATGACGGCCGAGGATTACTTTTGGTTTGATCGTCTTGGGGCCAATTTGATTGACCTCGATCCGATCAAAAAGGCCGCTAAAGCCGTTGTGCCGCCGGGTAAGCGAATCTATAATGCTGCGTGGGGCGGCATCGGAGCGTTTACGGCCCTCACGTTCGATATTGGCGTAGCCGATGATACCTCCGGTCTCTGTTGCTCCGGCGGCGTTGAAATTAAGATCGCTTTGGATCACGGAACGCTTATCGTCAAAAGTGCACGCTACGTTCCAGGGGCTGCGTAGTTTCTTTGTTCCGCCGCGGAGCGGCTTGACCCGACGAATAGGAACGGAGCGCTGGTAAAGGCCGAAATTCGCAATCTAAGACAATCCGGGCGTGCCTGAGCCCGCGGTTCAGCCTTCCTTGTACATGTACTTGATGCACGGCTTGTAGAGGAGAATATTCGGCTCGCCCGTACGGTTCACCTTCAGGCAACACTTGTCGTACCACTCGATCACTCCGTGGAGCGTTTCGCCGTCCCGCAACACGAATACCATCGGAGTCTTGGCCTGCATCTGTTTTACATAATAGAAATTCTCGGCGTTAGTCTGGTCTGGAGGCACCGCCTTTTTCTGCGCTTGCGGAGCCCGGCGGGGAGGCGGGATTTGCTCTTTAATTTCGTTGAGTGAAGGGCGAATGAGTTTGCGATTGACAGCTTCCACGGGGTGCCATCCTTTGAAGACGTTATGATTGACCGTCGCCACTCGTTGGGAGCGGGGCGGCGCCGTTGGATTTGTATCTTGTCCGGCTTTATACCCACAAATAACACAACCACCGGGGCTCCGCAACGTAGGGGCGCCTTAAACCTGCTTATACCGCTCGGGATCTCCGCCCGGCCCATGCTTGCCGGCGCTGCTTGGAGCGCTTCCCGCCATCGCGGCGGCCGTCCGGCTATTTTTCAAACCACGAACGTATGCGCCTCTTCGCCCGCTCCAGAAGCGAGTCCTTCGGCTGTTCGGAACCGGCCGGAGCCAGCGCCACTGGCGTAGGCCTCGACGCTGCGGCGATCAGGTTCTGCACCGACGGCGGCGCTTCGCACGGCCGCTCACCGGCATAGCGGACCAGGTTGCCAAGCAGCGCATACTCCCGCCGGGACCGCTGGCCGTCTTTCTTTTGGATGCAGATCGAGAAGCCGGGATACTTTCCCGCCTCGGCCCTTCCCGCCTTGCCGGCCGGCGCGAAATCCACGTCTTCCAGCAGCACCGGCTCGAAGCCGCTCAGGTTCCGCTCGATATAGGCCGTCTCATACCGGTGATGGCGCAAGCTCCAATCGAATACCCGAAAACTGTCGAAATCGTATGGGTGCGTGCCGTCGCCAACCGTGGTCCACAGCCAGATATCTTTCTTGACATCGCCGTCGCGCACAGTCCCCAGGGAGGAATACGCGACGATGCGATGCCCCTCGGCGTACTGCGCCACTTCATCGGGAATCGCCATGTTCAAACGGCGCGTCAGCGTCCACCCGGTTTGTCCATCCGCGGTGCGCACCAGGCTCCAATCGTCGGTAGGCGTGGGCGCGGCGGCTTTTACGTCCGCCTCTTCTTTCGCGTCCGCAGGTTCCGTCTTCGAAAGCTCCTCCCAGTCCGGCGGCGGCGCAGGCGGCTTTGGCATGGGGACCGCGAGCGCCGAATATTTTGACTCTTTGGTCTTCTTTTTCGCCGGCGTCTTCTTGGGAATTGGCGGCAGCAGGGGCGCGCGCTGCGCGGCGGTGCGCGGCATCGCGGCGTGCGTCAACACGTCGATTTTCTCGGTATCCTTCACCGTCACGAAGCTTGGCGATTCCAGCGACGGCTGCGTGTAAATGCGCAAGTCGCCGTAACGCGGCGTGGCTGCGCCTTGGGATGGCAATTTCGCCGCTATGGCAGCGAGTTGCTTCAGGTTCGCCATGTCCGAAGCCGCCAGAAGCTGCCGCTGGTCGGCCCATCCCTCGGCGCCGGCGGCCGTGCGCACGCGAAAAAACGTCCGGCGCTTCTGCAGAATTTCCAGCCGATCCCCGTGCTGGACGCTGGCCACAGCGGCAGACTGCATCGGAAGATCGCTGCGGATTTTGAGAACGGCGGGTCCCACATACGCTTCGCCGATGGCCGGCGTCCCCTTGGGTCCGCGATTGCACGCAGCCGCCAGCAATACCAGCGCGGCCGCCGCGCTCACTTTGGTTATGGAACCGAATGGCACACTCGAATATCAGTTTACCAGCCGCCCTGGAACGGCGAGGCAGTTCTTTCGACGCAGAGCCCCCCGCGCCGCATGGCTCGTCGTGCATAGAGCGGGGAAACTTTGAGTATGGCTGGTTGCGGCGCAACGGAAAGATGCCGGGCGGCAAGCTATGGTCGATAGCGTCTTGGGGCCTTAGCGGAGCTTGAGGCCACGCTGCATGCTAAACTTTGAGAAGACTTCCTACCGTTTGCCATTCTGGGGATCCAGAGGACGGGAGTAGCGGGCTTCTATGCATGGTCTCGAAATTGCTAACTCGGTATAGTTCTTGGGATAGACCGCAGTGATGAGAACGGCGTTTCGACATAAACCGGTAGCGGCGGCAGTGCTTATGGCGCTCGGAATCGCCATCATTTCCAGTGCAGCGCAAGCCGGAAAAGCGCCTCCTCTCGAGTTGCTCCAGTATATTCGCGAGACCAAGCAGCAAGGCTACGCGGACGCCAAGATTAAGAGCCAGGCCGTAGCGGTAGGGTGGCCGGCGGCGACAGTCGACCAAGCCTTCGCCTACCTGCGCGATGAGAAACTCTCGCAGCCGGCCGCTCCGCTTGCCCAGGCGGCCGAGCCAGCAGCGGCCGCGCCAGTCGCGCCTTCCCCGGCGCCTCCAAAGCAATTGCAGACGACAGCCCCAGAGCCGGCGATGCCGAAGCAAGCGCCCGTCCAGGAACCTGTAGCCCGAGGCGCGCCGGACGACTACGTGATTGGCTCGGGCGACACTTTGCAGATCACCGTTTGGAATCATCCGGAGGTGTCGGTTCCCGTCGCGGTGGTGCGGCCGGACGGTAAAATCACCGTGCCGCTGGTCAAAGAGCTCGAAGTATCGGGCCTGACGCCCCTTCAGGCAGAGCGAAGAATCACCGAGGGGCTCACGAAATTCTACGAGGACCCGAACGTGGCCGTAGTGGTCGCCACCATCAACAGCAAGAAGGTTTATATTGTAGGAGCCGCGCAGAAGCAGGGGCCGCTTCCGTATACGTATGGGATGACCGTCATGCAGGCGCTGAGCGAAGCGGGCGGCCTGACCGACTATGCGAAGCGCAAGCGGATCTATATTCTGCGTCGGGACAATGGCCAGACGTATCGGCTGGACTTTAATTACGACAACGTCGTCAAAGGGCAAAACATGGAGCAGAATATCGTGCTTCTGCCTGACGATACCGTTGTAATTCCTCATTAGCTTTTCAATCGGTTTAGCGCGATATACCGTGCGCCGCCGCAGTCTGGCACGCTGGTAGAATTGGGACTGACCTCGGCTGGGAAGGCGGATTCTCATTGATCATGAGATTCACGCGGGCCGCTTCGGCGATGCAGCCACGCTAGTGATCGCGGTGCGGCACTGTTCTTTGCACTCGCGATACTCACAAGACCAGGCTGAAGCCAGAGGCTGCCGCGTTGACCGCTTGTCAATCGCAGTATAATTGGAAACAATCAGGTTGCGAGGGGCGCTCATGAACATCGAAATTCACGATCCGGCCCTGGAGGCCAGAATCCAGCGGCAGATTCATGCGACCGGCGCCGCTAACGCGGAGGAAGCTCTGCTTCGGCTTCTCGAAACGCAGGAAGAACAGGACCGTTAGCTTCTGGAGAATCGGGAAGCGATCAACGCGAAGATCCGCCGCGGCATCGAGCAACTTAGTCGCAGCGAGGGAATCCCGGAAGATCGGCTGGCGTTTATCTCGCTGAACTCAAAGCTCGGCCAGAGTGAAGCGTCGCTACATTCTTGCACGGAAGCCGCACTCGATTTGGTTGAGATCTGGCGTTACGTCAAGAGGAAAGCCGGCCTTGAAATGGCGGACAAAGTCGAATCCGTCATTCGCGACAAGCTAGCTTTTCTGGCCCGCGACTCCCGGCGTGGGACATTGGCGCGGCGACATAACAGACAAAGCTCTGAAATTCTTCCCGGTCTACTCATATTTGATCGTCTACCAGCCTGAGGCGAAGCCCTTACAAGTAGTCGCTATTCTGCACGGAAATAGGGATGTTGTGCAACTGCTCAAGGGCCGTCTGCAACCTTGAGGCGCAGCTACCCTTC
>Ga0208193_1000210_pt1 | contig 38621 bp, 37 predicted proteins | sample June2015DPH_17_2_FD_184716 | JGI IMG/M metagenome (GOLD analysis project Ga0208193, IMG submission 184716) | Peatland microbial communities from SPRUCE experiment site at the Marcell Experimental Forest, Minnesota, USA - June2015DPH_17_10... | ecosystem: Environmental > Terrestrial > Soil >... | reverse complement strand
AAGCCATCCGTGGCTTCATCCTGCAACATAACAAAAACCCAAAGCCCTTCGTCTGGCACAAGACCGCAGACCAAATCCTCGATTCCGTCGCCCGATTTTGTACACGGACTTTAGAGACGGGACACTAGCGCCGGGATGCACGATCGACGACAAAATCGACGTTTTTGAAGACTGGATGAACGGTTGGACGCTGCGGCACGCTCACGCACTCGCAGATGCGAAGTACGTCTTTCACAAGGATGCAGGTTTTGCTGTTTTGGCACTTGTTACTTCTTACTTCGAGCCGATAGAGTCGTACTATTCGGGAGCTTCCAGCAAAAATCGAAGCAAGATGTTTTTTCGTAGAGGTTTCCTGCGCGTGTTCCTCAACCTGCCGAACACACTGCGTAAGAATGGATTCTCCGATCCCGATGCTCTGGCCGAAGAGATAGCTGATGAAATGCATGACCAATTACGCTGCGGTTTATTTCATGAGGGTGGAACGAAGCACAAACTGATGATACGAGACGACACGGCGCCGCTGGGCTTTATGCTGGAGGTCAACACTGGGGTTATAGGCTCTATTGTTATCGATCCCGTAAAGTTTCTGGCCGAAGTTCAAAATCATCTCAATACCTACGTCACTCAAATCCGCGATAGCAGCCAAGCCGTCTTGCGCCGCAACTTTGAGACCTTCTTCGATATGCGTATTTCGCCGTCGAGGCTGACAATTATGCCTCCGGTGGCCGTTACAAGTAACGCATCATAGGTCGGCCTTCTTGAAACAGGTCCTGATTCGGGTCGTCAACAAGCAATCTGGGTGTCCCCAAAAAACATCGGTGGTTTGGTACCGCCTATCGGTAGGCCTTTTGTTTTACGGCCTGAAGTCTACGCTAGTCCAGAGTGGGGCTGGGGAGTAGACTGCGCCAGCGGCTACTGTGCGCCAGACTTTGCGGGTGTTGTGGATGTCGGCGAGTGGATCGGCATCTAAGAGCAGGACGTCGGCGCGTTTGCCGGGTTCGATGGAGCCGGATTCGTTTTGGACGCCGAGGGCTTTGGCGGCGACGATGGTGGCCGATTGCAGGGCTTCGAGCGGTGTGAAGCCGGCCTGGACGTAAATCTCAAGTTCACGATGCAGTGAGTAGCTGGGGATGGCCTGATCGGTGCCGGCGACGATGGGGATTCCGGCCTGATGGAGCGTGCGCAGGGTGGCCATCATGGCGGCCCAGCGGGCTTTTGCTAGTTCGGGATTGGCGGCGGGTGGTGAGTCGAGGGCTTCACGGAGTTGGGGCGCTACGTGGTCGATGCCGGGTTCGAGCTGGTTGAGCGGCGCAGTGTGGAGGAAGATTTCAAAGAGCGCCATGGTGGGATCGAGAACGGTGTAGTGCGTCTTGAGCGTGGTGATGAGATCGCGGGCGCGCGGGCTGTCGAGGTCGAGTACAGGCGGCTTGGCGCGGTCGGGCCTGCCGTCAGGGCCGAGTTGCGAATGGGTGAAGTAGGGCATCTCGTACTGGATGTGATTGATCTGGTCCATGCCGTCGTTAACGCCGTCAATGGCGGTCATGCCGTCTGGAATGTGACCGGTGACGGTGAGGCCGAGCGAGTGGGCGCGGGCGGTGATGGCCTTGAGGACGTTGGGCCGCATGGAGCTATAGATCTTGATCTGGCGCGCGCCGGCGGCTTTGTATTTATCGACCAGGGCGATGCCTTCCGCGGGCGTGGAGGCGATGACTGCGCCGATGGATACGGGGCCTGGGCCGTCGATGATTCCGGCGAACTCGATGTGCGGGCCGATGGCGGGATTGTCTTTGCGGTCAAGCTCGGTGTGGAGCGTGGTGATGAAGTTGAATTCATTGCCGACGTCGCGGACGCTGGTGACGCCGGAGGCCAGATAGATTGGGCCCCACTCGACCTGCTCGTAGTGAGCGTGCATGTCCCAGAGGCCGGGGATGGCATATTTGCCGGTGGCGTCGAGGGTGGTTGTGTCTTTGGGGATGCGGATTTTGGCGCGTGGGCCAGCGGCTGTGGTGACGCCATCTTCGATGAGGATGACGGAGTCGGGAATGGGTGCGGTGCCGTTGGTGTTTTCGAGTGTGGCACCGATGATGGCGAGGCTCTGGGTGGGTGCGACGCGGGCTGAGGCGGTGAGTTTGGAGAGCGCGGCAAGGTTGGCCTGGACGGCAGAGGAGATGAACTGGTCGAGTGAGGACTCGTAGGGCTCGCGGACGGCTTCGAAGTGGTCGAACTCGGCGTCTGTGGAGACGAGCGCGACGAGATTGCGAGAGTCGTCGAGCCAGAGGGATTCCTGGCCCCAGATGAGGCCGGCGACGGTGTAGCCGTGTGCGGCGGTACCGTTGATAGTGATGGTGGCGGATGGCTCGATGTGAACCTTTGTGGTGGCGGGGTAGACGGTGAACTCGGCGGGCTTGTTGTTGGCGAGCCACCAGCGCATCATTTGTTCCTGCATGGCGACGGGGGAGTAGCCGTCGGTGATGAACCATTGGCCTTGAGGGGTGACGCTTTGGGATTTGCCGCTTAGGGTGATGTTGATGGCGTTGTTCTGGACGATGAGTTGGTCGTCCATTTTGAATTCGCGTGAGGATTGGCCTTTCGCGGAGTAGCTGATGGGAGTGATGTTGGCAGAGCTTGCCGTGAAGGTGGTTTCGAGCGGGACTTTGCTGCCGCGGTCGGTGAAGAGGAAGTGTGAGGTGAGGGTGCAGGTGTCGGCTTTCTGCTCGATGGAGTAGGTTTCCTTGCCGATTTCTTTGGCGAATTTGTGGAGGATGAAGGTGCCGGAGGTTGCGGGCTGCTGGGCCTGATTCGCAAAGATGGGTGCAGAGATGGCGAAGAGCAGAGCCAGAAGCCCAGCCGGACTGCGTTTGAGCATGAAAAATCCCTCCGGGGATGGAGGGATTTTATCGGATGAGGTGGTCAGTACTGCGAATTTGCTGCTGTCGCCAGTCCTGGAAGCCCATAGTGTTGAAGCCGCAGTCGATATAGATGGTTTCGCCGGTGATGGCGCTCGCCGGCTTCGGATTGATCGACTTTGCGGGGGAGCGGGAAAGATTACCGTGACGCTTTGAGTCTTGGCTCCAACTTACTCATCTTTTCCACCAAGGTCCTATTGAATGTTTTTGCGCCCTGACTAAACTCAGTTCTGCGATGGCAGTTTGGGCATAGCGCAATGACATAACGGATGCTGTCAGGGCCCTCTTGGGATAGTCGCTTGACATGATGAGCTTCAAGGAAAGGCTCACCATTCACGCCGGTAAATGGGGCTGGATTTAAACAGCCTTCGCATTTTCCTTCGGCTCGCGCTAAGACGTATCTGCGAATTACTTGATTGCGTCGGCGTATAAGGATTTTTCGAACCTGTGCACTGACATTTTTTCGAGACCTGCTGAGAGCAATTTCTCTTAATTCTTGCCTGTTCAAAGTCTCGATTAGCGCGGCTGCTTGTTTATCAGCACGTATGTCAAAGTATTGAGCTGCTAAACGCTGGGAAATTAGAGTTCGAATTTGATTCGTAAGCTCAGGCGATGGAGTTGTGTACATTAGCGGGTAGCGAGCCCAAGCTAAATCAGGAACCTTTTGACGTAATTCCTCCAGAGGAATTGGCGGATCGATAAGTGTAATGAGATCGATGTCGGCACCATATCGATTGGGCCAATCAGTGCGAGGCGTTGTTGCAGAAGAGACTTGTCCGATAGCAAATAACCCCTGCCCGGCAACGTTAATAGTCACCTCATCGCCAATCGATGCCGACTTGGGCACAACCCATGCTCGCGCTTTTCTGTTGCCTCGCGCAGCACGTTCGAGAGTGAATCGATCAGAATTGCGATACCCTCCGTTGAGGAGATGTAGAGGGATTTGTTTGCTCTCATCCTTCATAGGATTAGAAGCCCATAATGTTGAAGCCACAGTCTACGTAGATGGTTTCGCCGGTGACGGCGGATGCTAGTGGGCTGGCTAGGAAGAGCGCTGTGCCGCCGACTTCGGATTGATCGACGTTGCGGTGGAGCGGGGAGCGCTCGACCTGTGCGCTGCGCATGGTGCTTAGGTCGCCGACGCCGCGGGCGGCGAGGGTGTTGATGGGGCCGGCGGAGATGGCGTTGACGCGGATGTTCTTTGCGCCGAGTTCGTAGGCGAGATAGCGGACGGTGGCCTCAAGCGATGCCTTGGCGAGAGCCATGACGTTGTAGTGCGGGACGACGCGCTCCGAGGCGAGATAGGTGAGGGTGAGGATGGAGCCGCCTTCGGTCATGAGCGGGGCGGCGGCTCGGCTGAGCGCGATGAGCGAGTAGACGCTGACTTCGTGCGCGATGCGGAAGCCTTCGCGGGAGGTGTTGATGAACTCGCCTTTGAGGTCGGCCGGCAGGGCGAAGGCGATGGCGTGAACGAGGATGTCGATTTTGCCGTGTTGCTCTTTGAGGGCGGCGAAGACGGACTCGATCTCGGCATCGACGGAGACATCGCACTGGAAGCCGGTGGCTGAGGGCAGTTCGGCGATGAGGCCGTGGGCTTCGAGCTTCATGCGCTCGTTCTGGTAGCCAATGGCGAGGGTTGCGCCGGCGGCGTGGAGCTGCTGGGCGATTCCCCAGGCGATGGAGCGCTTGTTGGCGAGGCCGAAGACTACGGCTGTTTTGCCTTTGAGGTCGATCATGATTGCGAGGGTCTCCTTACCACAGGCGGGCATGGCGGCCCAATCCATCCATAAGATTATCAGCCGGATTTCGGAGCCTCAAGGCTATTACTTGCTGGATTTTAGAGTGGGAGTGGGAGCCCATTCGGGATGTTCCTTGGCTATTTCCTCACCAACTTCACATCCGAGCTTATCAAGCCAGTCGTTAACGCCATCGTCAATCTCCATCAACATGTCTTCCTGATAAATTGTCAATTTTATTTTTAGGGCATCGGAGACATCCGTTATATTGCCTTCGCGGTGCTGCGCTAGGAAGTCTGTTAATTGATTGAGCTCTTCTGTCGTGAAGTATCTTTCATATTCATGCACCCAGATGGCATCGTATTTGTCCGTGTCGAGGCGGTCTTTAATTCTTTTCTGCCATTCTTCCGTGAACCCAGGATTCAAATTTGGATGCTGAGAGTTCAGGCTCTTTGAAATCTGCTCCAGAAAAGGATCAGCATGGACCAGCATGTTCTTTCGAATTCGAGCAGCAGTAATAAAGCCTATGGCCGCTTCGTGGAGTTGGGGAGTGATTTCCACGGGAGGCGGTACAGGTTGTTTTTTGGGGTAATAGGAATGAGTTTCACCTAGCCAACTCCATGCCCGAGGTTTTGCATCGCACGGCGCCACGGATTCTTGCTGTGATGCCACTGCGTAAAGAGGTGCGATGACAAAAACGGTCGCTATTACCGCCGGAGCGAGAAATCTGTGCAGGACTTTCATAGATGCCCTCCAGTGAGATGTAGCCCTCAAATGGACTGCGCGCCTATTCTAACCACCCAGATCGACTAATTCCACTTTGCCTGTCGGGCAGCCGAGGAAGCGGGAGCCGAGGCGTTCGAATTTTTCTACGGAATCGGTGGCGAAGCAGTGGACGTTGGCGCATTCCCTGGTCCCCAAATGCGAGGGACCAGGGGCACCCGCACCCGGATTCTCTTGATCGAAGAGGCGGGCGGCCTGGGCGGCGGTGGCTTCGGCGGAGTCGATGACTTTCATGCCGACGGGGACGATGCTTTCGATGAGTGGGCGCAGGAGCGGGTAATGGGTGCAGCCGAGGACGAGGGTGTCGGGCTGGAGATATGCGGCGGCTGCGTCCATTAGCAGTTCGTCGAGATAGATGCCAATCACTTGTTCGGTGACGGAGTGCCGGGGGGAGTCTTCGGTCCAGCCTTCTTCGACAAGTGGGACGAGGAGTGGGCAGGCTTTTTCGAGAGCGCGCAGGCCGAGGGCCTGGCAAGCGGCGGCGTAGGCGTGGCTCTGTACTGTGGCGTCGGTGGCGATGACGAGGACGTCTCCGGTGCGGGATGCGGCTCGGGCGGCTTGTGCGCCGGGCTGGATGACGCCGAGGACGGGTACGGGTACGGCTTCCTGAATGGCGTCGAGGGCTAGCGCGCTGGCGGTGTTGCAGGCGATGACGAGATACTCCGCGCCTTGCTGGTTGACGAGGAATTGGGCTGACTCGGCGGCGTATTTGGCGATGGTGCGGCGGGATTTTGAGCCGTAGGGAAGGCGCGCTGTATCGCCGAGGAAGGCGTAATGCGCCTGTGGGATGCGCGTGAGCAGGGCGCGGAGGACGGTGAGGCCGCCGAAGCCGGAGTCGAAGACGCCTATGGTGGGGGCCATGGCGTTAGGACTTTCTCAGGGGATGAAATAGTTCAAAAAGTCGGGTGGATAGCGAGCAGAGGTCGCGAAAGACGCTTTGCGTATACGGATTGTTGGTCCCATTTACCCGGAGGATTGCAAGCAGGCCGATTTCGACCCAATTATGAATGTCAAGCATCTGCGGTACAGTGGGAGCATCGTCTCGCCAGAAGGCACTGCGAAGCTCACTCAGCACACCTTCTGCTGTGCCACGATGAACGTAAGCATCCGTCCCGTTCAAATCACTGGTTGATCTCTGGATGCGATATGGTTCGGATTCAAACACGAAGTAGTTGTGCAGGCGCGGATGGAGATGGGTCCAAGCAATGGTTATACCCAATTCCAATGGCATATTAAATCGCGGGGTCCCGTTGGGAGGTGCGCTTAGTTCGACACGCGACAGGTCGTGAATTGAGTACCGGCAGCTTTGGATAAGTTCAAGAATCCGGTCCAGACGACGCGCTCCACCGGGGATTTCCGAGGCAATATGGGGAACAAAGCCTAGCGAGCAGAGACCAACAATGTAAGCGAGATAGAGACTGCGGAATTCTTCATCGTAGGGGATGTTGAGAAAAATGCCTTTTTGATCAATAGGCGGCAGAGGCATTCTTGCGATCTTCTTCCTTTTCGAGGACTCTGCCCCTGGCGCTTGCTTTCTCCGCCTGCATCTGCGCAAACAATTTCTGGGCTAATGCTTCCAGCTCCTTTTGACGGCGCTTCGGAATCCGAAACCGTCTTGCCACTTCTTCAGAAGTTGGATATGGAGTCGTGATGTGAACGGGCCTGGGCATGGCTATATCCATCATACTGCAAGTGCAGTTTTGAGTGAACACAAGGTTATGGTTGCGTGGGTTGCGCAACGACGGCGTCGGCGACGAGGTAGGTGCGGGTGAGGTCCGCGTGGCCGGCGAGGGTGGGGCGCGGCTGGCCATCGACGAGGAAGCGAACCTCTGTGACATGAGGCAGGTTGGCGTGGATGGTGCGGCAGATGGAGAGAACGGTGAGGGTTTCGGTTTCAAGACCCGAAGGGTGACTGGCGACGAAGCTGCCGGCCAGGTTGACGACGGCTAGCTGCGTGCTGGCGGCGTAACTCCCTTCGGGGTTTTCCATGACGGCTACTGGGTTGGCCATGGCCGAACCTGAAGCGGGCAGCAGGAAGACCTGCTGGACTGGAAGCACCTGATTAGGGCCCGTTACGCTGGGAACGGGATGGTTGGCGTCCGGCGTGGCGTAGATTTCGAGGAGTTTACCGAGGATGGCGCGGATGCGGGCTCCGTCTTCAGCGGGTAAGGGAAGAGAGTAGACCTGCTCGCGGAGGCCGTTGTCGTCATCATTGGCTACGACGAGCGTGGCCTGAGCGTCTGCGGCGACGGCGGGAGCCTTGGTGGGCGCGGCGTCATGGCCCTGGATCATCTCCTGGTGGGCGCGCTCGCGCATGTGCCAGAGCATGGCGCCCATCCCCACGGAGGCGAGAACGAGAACGATGAGCAGGATGGTTTGGTAGCGGGGAATCAAGGCTGCTCGGCCTCCGTTTTCCCGTCGGAAGTCTTCCATTGCAGGAGTGCGGCGGCGATGATCTGGGCGATACGCGACTGATAGTCAGCGTTGCCGGGCTCGGAGACAATCTTGTGGCCGGTGTCGCGCTCGGGTGCGAGTTCGAGGACAACGGCGGGGCAGGTCATGCTGTCGATACCGGGCAGTGTGGTGCGGCTGAGCGTGACGTTGATGCCGGCCTGATTGAAGGCGGAGTTGAGGACGCCGGCGAGAGCGAGCGAGCGGGAGACGGCGACAGATTGTGAGGTCTTCCAGGCGGCGAAGTGCGCTGCCGACTGGGCAGGCGTGAGCGAGGAGGTGAAGATGTGCATGCCGTAACCGGATTCGGCGGCATGGAGGCTGATGCAGGCCTGGGCATTGGCGCGGTTGGCTGTTTCAGCGCGTTCGATGGGCGAGAGGGTACGATCCTGCTCGCGGGTGGTGACGACCTGCATGCCGCGCGCGGCCAGGAGTGAGCGCAGGCGGACGCTGAAGGCGAGATCGACGGATTTCTCGTCCTGGCCGTCGATGAGCTTGCCGCCGAGATCGTCTCCGCCGTGGGCTGCGTCGAGTACGACTACGAAGCGTGGAGGCGATGGGACGGGCGCGACGGGAATGGAAGGCGTGGGCGGTTGGGCGGGAGGTTGGACGACAGGTGGAGCGGGGGATTGGGCGAGGAGCGAGGCGGTTCCGCAGAGGAGCGCAAGAATGCCTAAGCGGCTGCGGTATGGCTTGCGGTTGCGGCGCGCGCTGTGAAGGTGGGAAGTTGCCATCAGACGCAAGGGAACAAAAGGAAACTCTGAGCTATGAGCTACTCCGGTTCAGGCTCGATTGTATCTCAGCGAGAAAATCAGATAACGTCTGGCGTGATTTGAGCGTCCAACATTTGATAGTGTGCCTCGTGCTACTATCACGGTCACGTCCCCGCGGCTGTTTCCCGGTGCAGCGGTATGAAAACAATAACAAGATCGAGTTCGATTTTTGGCCAGTGCATCTCCCTGTCAAAGCTTCTCGTCTACGGGCGAGTGTGGGGAGTTGCTGCGCCGGCTTTGCTGGCTGTGTGCTGGCTTGCGGCGGCCGGTTCGGTTGCGGTTTACGGGCAGGATGATCCTTTAAACAAAGTGCATGTTACGCCCCCGCCGGCTTCAACGCCCGCCAATGGCGCGCCTGTGGGTGCGGAAGCTCCCGCGGCGTCAGGCAAGGATGTGACCAAGGCGCATCCGGGCGGAATGATCCGGATGAATGTGAACCTGGTGCTGGTTCCTGTGACGGTGACGGACCCGATGAACCGGCTGGTGACGGGGCTGGAGAAGGACGACTTCAAGATCTACGAGAATAATTCCGAGGAGAAGATCAAGAATTTTTCCAGCGAGGATGCGCCGGTTTCGATCGGCATTGTCTTTGACCTTTCGGGATCGATGACATCGAAGCTGGTGCGGGCGCGGGAGTCGATTCTGCAATTCATCAAGACAGCCAATCCGCAGGATGAGTTTTTTGTGATCGGATTCAACGACCGGCCGGAGCTGGTGGAGGATTTCACGAGCTCAGTGGAAGATATTGAGGCGCGGCTGGCAACGCTGAAGAGCGGGCACAGGACTGCGCTGTTGGACGCGATCTATTACGGCGTGGCGAAGATGAAGGACGCGCGGTATGAGCGGAAGGCGCTGCTGGTGGTTTCCGATGGCGGCGACAACCGCTCGCGCTACACGGAAGGCGAAGTGAAGTCGCAGGTGCGCGAGTCCGATACGGAGATTTATTCGATAGGCATTTTTGATAATTATGCGGCTACGCCGGAAGAGCGCACGGGCCCGATTCTGTTGAATGAACTGTGCGAGGAGACGGGCGGAAGGATGTTTCGCGTGGACGATCTCTCCGAGATGGGCGACATTGCGGAGAAGATTTCGACTGAGCTGCGGAACCAATATGTCATTGGATACACGCCCAAGGATCTGCAGCATGACGGCAAGTGGCGTAAAGTGAAGGTGAAACTGAATCCTCCTCAAGGACTGCCACCGCTGACGGTTCACTCCCGTACGGGCTACTATGCGCCATTGCAATAAAGCGATATTCATAACCATTTTTCTTGCAGGCGCTGTGGTTTCCGCAATGGCGCAGAGCAATCCCGCATCTACTCCCGGTCAGACCCCGGCGCAGGCTCCGGCGGCGGATCGCGACCCGGTGCGCTCGCCGGACGGCAATGCCGCGCCACCCCCCTCTGCGCCAGAGGTGGAGAAAAACGGCGGCGGCTTTATCATGCACACCGATGTGGAAGAGGTGGTGATGTACGCCACCGTGCTGAGAGGCAACCAGATGGTGCAGGATCTGAAGAAAGAAGACTTTCAGGTCTTTGAGGACGGGGCGAAGCAGAATATTCTCAGCTTTCAGCACACGGATCTGCCGGTATCGATCGGGCTGGTGGTGGATAACTCCGGCTCGATGTCAAAGAAGCGGCCCTCTGTGAACAAGAGCGCGCTGGATTTGATTGAGGCGTCCAATCCCGCGGATGAGGCGTTTGTGGTGAACTTTTCCGACGAGGCGTTTATCGATCAGGAGTTCACGAGCGACGTGAACAAGCTGCGCGATGGGCTGGGGCATATCGAATCGCGCGGCGGGACGGCGCTGTATGACGCGGTGGTGGCCTCGGCGGACAAGCTGGCGCAGGATGCGAAACGGCCCAAGCAGGTTCTGATCATCATCACGGACGGCGAGGACAATGCTTCCACGCTGAACCTGGAACAGACGATTCACCGCGTGCAGGAGCTTTCGGGACCGGTGGTGTATACGATCGGGCTGCTCTTTGGCGATGAGATGAGCCGCGCGGAGGTGCGCCACGCCAAGCGCGCGCTGGAGATGCTTTCGGGCGAGACGGGCGGCATGGCGTTCTTCCCCAAGTCGATTGAGCAGATTGACCAGATTGCGGCGGAGGTGGCGCAGGATATCCGAAGCCAGTACACGATCGGGTATCACTCGACGAAACCGAGCACACAGCAGAGCTTTCGGCGCGTGGATGTGACGGCCGCGGAGAAGGGTGAAGGCAAGCTGACGGTGCGGACGCGGACGGGGTATTTCCCGGTGGTGAAGGCGGCGAAGAAGGCGGCGAAGACGGGGAATTAGAGCACAGTATTTATTGGATCGGGCTGGCAGATGGCATAGCCCGTTCTACCTTTGCAGCTTTCATAGCGCGAATAAGCGCTGCATCTATTGTGGCAATAGGAAAGCCGGTATGAAGAGCAAGGTCGAGGTAAGCGGCGTCATAGACGGTGAGTTGATGCTGTAGAGCGAGCTTGCTGAGGCGTGAAGCAGAGCCGAGTTCCGGGGCATGCAACTGAGGCTCGAGTTCAGAAAGCGTTTTAAGAAAATGCTGAATTTTATCGGCTGTCAGACGCTTTCTGCGATGCGCAACGAGTAAAACATTAGCCACTTCATAGACCCATAGCGAAGGAACGGAAATTTTTCGCTCACCTATACATTGGAAGATGGCTATGCTGTGCTGGCGGTCCTGCTCATCGTCAAGCAGCCAATTGATTGTGATGGATGCATCGATAATCCAAGGGATCACCGCCTGCGACCTTCCTCAATCAATTCCCGAATGGTAATTCCGTTGAGGGGAATAGGATTCTCTATAAACTCGCGCATGTTTTCGAGAGCGTTGCGGCGCCTATGTGCAAACTCTGTGTCCTCTTCTTTTTTCGCTTTGATTCCTTCGTGGATGATCTCGTCGATGGAATGAAAGCGGCCGCTGGCGATCTGCTGTTCGACCAGGCGTTCGGTTTCGGGGCTGAGCTGGATGGCCATGATGCGCTCCGTATGGCAATAGGATGGCACATATCGCAATTTAAGGCCACATTTCAGCCGTTAGCTGCTGAGGCGGAGGCTGTTTCTTTTGAGCGCGATAGACTGGAAGTGACAACCTTCTGGAGCCATACTTTTATATGTCTGAATACAAGTACTCGACTCTTGCTGTACATGCGGGGCAGCATCCTGATCCGCTGACGGGCGCGGTGAACGTGCCTCTTTATCTTTCTTCCACTTTTGAGCTGACCGGTATCGGCACGGATCGCGGGTGGGATTACTCGCGTGCGGGAAACCCGACGCGCGACCGGCTGGAGTTTGCGCTGGCGAAGCTGGAGGGCGGCTACAGCGGCCACGCCTTTACGAGCGGCATGGCGGCGATTGCCGCAATGGTGGCGATGCTGAAGGCGGGCGACCATCTGCTCTGCGCGCTCGACGTGTATGGCGGCACGGTACGGCTTTTCAATGAGGTTATCGTACGCTACGGGATCGAGATCGAATATGTGGATATGTCGGATCTCGCGCTGGTGGAGAAGGCCATCCGTCCGAATACAAAGCTGATTTATCTGGAGAGTCCGAGCAATCCGCGGATGGTGTTGACGGATATTGCGGCGGTTGCCAGGATTGCGCACGCGCATGGCATTGAGGTTGGCGTGGACAACACCTTCATGTCGCCTTGCCTGCAGAACCCGATTGCGCTGGGCGCGGACATTGTGATGCACTCGACGACGAAGTACCTGAATGGCCATTCGGATGGCATTGGCGGCGCGCTGATCGGTTCGACACCGGAGCATAAAGAGCGTTTCCTGCTGGTGCAGAAGGCGGCGGGCGGAGTCATGTCGCCGTTTGAGTGCTTCCTGGTACTGCGCGGCATCAAGACCATGCCGCTGCGGATCAAGCAGCATGAGGAGAACGGGCGCGCGGTTGCGGAATATCTGTCGACGCATCCCAAGGTGAAGAACCTGAACTATCCGGGGCTGAAGACGCATCCGCAGTATGAACTGGCGGTGCGGCAGCAGAAGGGCTTTGGCTCGATGCTGAGCATGGACCTGGGCACGCGCGAGAACTGCGCGAAGTTTCTTGCGGCGCTGAAGATCTTTTTGAATGCGGAATCGTTGGGTGGGGTGGAGTCGCTGGCTTCGCACTCGGCTACGACAACGCACGCTACGGTGACGGCGGAAGACCGCGAGGCGATGGGCATTACCGAGGGAATGATTCGGTTGTCTGTCGGTATTGAGGATAAGGAAGATCTGATTGCGGATATTGAGCAGGCCTTAGCTGCGTTCTAGGGCGTACAGCGAGTGCCACTCACCGCCTTTGGATAAGAATAAAAAGAAGGCCTCCCGCTAACCACAGCAAGGAGGCCTCCAGGTTTCTTCGATCCGTCAGTTTTACTGGCCGAACCCGTTGTGGCCGGCATTGGGAATGTTGGTGAGGCGCGTACCCGGCGTCCATGACACGCCACGCAGCACTTCGCCGAACCCCGCTCCCTGCAGCGTCAGAAACCTTTCGTGCGCCGCCTCCGCCGCCGTCGTTGCGCTGGCCTTGTCCGTGATCACGACCAGCTTGTTAGGATCGGCGCCCGTATCGCCCGCGCCGCTCACCGTCGAGGTGATTGCCCAGATCGTCACCGTGCCATCCGGATTCACCTGGCCGGTCAGGTTCCGCAGACCGTCCGTCGCCGGACTCCAGGGGAGCCCGTCAGGATTGCTCGCGTTGGCGCTTCCCACATTCAGCCCCGTCGGATAGCCCGGCACTGTGTATGGTGTGCCCAGATTCAGTCCATTGGTCAGCGCGTAGACCATCTTCCATGTGTTGCTGCTCTCATCCAACACCCACTTTTCCAGGCCGGCGTTCGTCTGCTGCGCCGCGTGGGTATAGAAAGCCGTGTCCACACCGCTCGTCGATCCGTCACCCTCGTCCGCCACATACAGCGTCGTCGGGCTCGCGAACCAGACTCCGAAGGGGAAATTTACCGGGTTCGCGCCCTTGGCTTTGTTCGAGAGCGTCGGGAAGCCCGACAGAATGCACATATTGCTCGGCAGTCCATCCTTGGTCACCGTGGATGACACGAAGCTCAACGGGTCAGCCGGCAGCTTCGCCTCAGGCGAAGGTACGCCCGTTCCGTTGGGGCACGCGGTCCCTGTCGTATCGATGAAGTACACCGTGTTCACACCGTTGCTGCCGCTGCCCTTGGTGGTGTACACCACGTTGTTGTAGACCGTCAGCCCGCGGAAGTTATCGTCCTTGCCGATCTTGTCCGCCGGATCGCCCAACTGCGTCACGGAAAAGCTGCCCAGCGGCGACGGCAGGGGTGGATTTTGCTCACTCTCCGCTTCGTTCGAAAGATCAATGAGCTGTGCTCCCGCTCCCAGGTCCACTTCCAGCGGCTGCGGATTGGAGCCATTGCCGGCGTTTCCCGCCGCGTATATCAGATTCTTGCCGTCCAGGTTGTTCAGGATCGCCGCGCGCCCGTTGTTTCCGCTGTACGCGTTCGTCTCGGTGAAGGTGAAGCGCCCGAATTGGTCAAGCCGCGCCACGACGCGAAAGAAACTCGTTCCCACCGGGTTCGTCGGATCTACCGCCAACGGCGTGTTCGAATTCGAAACGTCCACGGCGTTGACCGGAGCGTTATAGCCCATGAACGTCAGGTAATTTCCATCCAGCGAAAGGTTCAGCCCTATTTCCGACTTTGAGCTGAAGCTGGTAACCATCTGGTTGCTCGAGCTCGTGATACCCCGATCAAGGCTGTTTGGCACTTCAAGGGTGTTGAGCCTCAGTCCGAAGGGTGTTATCTGATCCAGAAAAATCCGCGAGGTGATGCCGAAACTTGCGTCTACCGGCGCGTTGTTGAATACAAAGGGATAGGTTCCGTTATTCACAGCCGTCACGCACGCACCGGTGGAAGGGGCGCACTCCGGCGGCAGCGCTTCGCCTACGCTCACATTGCCAGCCTGGTTGTCGTAAAGGCTGCGGCTCACTACCAGGTTGCCCGGAAAGAGCTGCGGAAATTGTGGAAATGGAAAGCCGAAGTCCTGTGCCGAAAGGCTGAGTGGAAAGGCGAGGGTTGCCACCGCGGCCAAAGCGATGAACCCCTTCTGAATGTGCCGCCCGCGAGCGGGACCGGCTGCTTGTACTGTCATGGGATTGGTGTCTCCTATAAGTCGTGCCGTTGTAGATTTGGCACGCAGCGGCTGATGGTCGCAGATGCAGATGAAGGGCGCGTTAATTTCGGTTAATCCGAATTTTTTTACGAAGAATGAAGCCCTGCTGTTGCGGCAGGGCTTTGTTGTTTATGGCTAATGTCCCATGCTCATGGGGCCGTCGGCTTTGGGCCGCTTCATGAGGAATGGCAGCGGGATCATGATGAAGAGCAGGAAGACCATGATCCATGTGACGTCCACGTAGGCGAGCAGGCGGGCCTGGGTCTGCGCTATGCCGTAGATTTGCGCGCCGGCGTGCTGTACGGCGTCGGCTGCGTGCTGGCCGCGTTGCATCCATGCGCCGGTGAGCGCGTTGCGCATCTGCTCAAAGGCCGGATTGCCGGGTGCGGCATGCTGGTTGAGCATGGCGAGATGGCGCTGGGTGCTGCGCGCCAGAAACGTGGTGACGAAGCTGATGCCGACGGAGCCGCCGAGATTACGCGAGAGCGCGGAGAGGCCGCTGATCTCGTTGTTCTTGTGCTGCGGAATGCCGGCGTAGTTGAGCGTGTTGATGGGAATGAAGAGGAACGGCAGGCCGAGCGCGATGCCGGCGCGCCAGCTTACGGCCATGAAGAAGCTGACGCTCAGATTGAGGTCCGTCATGCGCATCATGCCCATGCTGGTGAGGAAGAAGCCGATGGCGACAAGCAAGCGGGGATCGAATTTGGGCGCGAATTTACCCGCGATGGGAAAGAGAATGATAAGCACGATGGCGCCGCTTGAGACAGCCATGCCGGCCTGGCGCGCGGTGTAGCCCATGATTTCCTGCAAGAACTGCGGGATGAGCACGGTACTGGAATAGAGCGCTACGCCCACCATGAAAAGCACGAACTGGCTCATGGCGGTATTTCGTCGGGCGAATAATCGCAGGTCCAGGATGGGGTGCTTGATGACCAGCTCACGCCAGATGAAGAGCACAAGGCCGGCGGCGGCGATCACAGCGCAGGTAACGATGAGGCTTGAAGAGAACCAGTCGTCCTCCTGGCCTTTGTCGAGCAGGATCTGGAGAGCGCCGATGGCGACAACGAGCAGACCAAGGCCCCAGTAATCGACGCCTTCCTTGCGCTTGCGGCTCTCGGCGAGATACGGCGGGTCTTCGACGAGGCGATTCGAGAAATAAAGCGAGATGATGCCGACCGGGATGTTGAGAAAGAAGATCCAGCGCCAGGAGTAATTGTCGATGATCCAACCGCCGACGGTGGGGCCGATGGCGGGGGCCATGACGACGGCCATGCCGTACATCGCGAAGGCCATGGAGCGCTTTTCGGGCGGGAAGGTGTCTGCGAGGATGGCCTGCTCACTGGGCTGGAGGCCGCCGCCGGCTGCGCCCTGCAGTACGCGGCACAGGACGAGGATGCCAAGCGAGGGAGCGATGCCGCACAAGAAAGAGCAGATGGTGAAGGCCAGTACGCAGCTCATGTAATAGCGTTTGCGTCCGATGCGGTTGGCGATCCAGCCCGAAATGGGCAGCACCATGGCGTTGGCGACGAGATAGCTGGTGAGCACCCAGGTGGCTTCATCCTGGCTGGCGGAGAGCGTGCCGGCGATGTGTCCCATAGCCACGTTGGCGATGGAGCTGTCGAGAGCCTCCATGAAGGTGGCCAGTGTGACCGTGAAGGCGATGGCCCAGGGGTTGGCGCGTGGGCGCCAGACGTCATGGAACGAGAGTGCGGGTGCTGTCGCCGTGGCGGCCAAAAAACTGCTCCTTCAGTTGTCGTACATGAGTATTCAGACTACTAGATGCAGTCGTTGTAATTGAGTATTCAGAGTTATGGACGTCACCTGGGGTATACCTGTGGTTGGCAGTTCTGTGGAAAGGGATATTTTGTGAATCGAACGGTATCTATTCTGGTGCTGATTGTTGCCGCTTCGCTTGAAGCGGGCGGGGATGCCCTGATGCGGATCGGGCTTCATTCCACCGCCATCTGGAGCAGGCTGGCGTTTTTTGCTGTGGCCGCGGTGGTTCTCTTTGCTTATGGCTGGACCGTGAATGCTCCTCCGTGGGATTTTGGGAAATTGCTTGGGTTGTACGTTGTCTTCTTTTTTGTCATTGCGCAGCTTACTTCGTGGGTGGTGTTCAAGCAGGCGCCTTCCGCTATGGTTCTCTTTGGCGGCTGCCTCATTGCGGCGGGCGGAATCGTGATCGCGCTGGCTAAGGCGTAGCAGCAGAGGATGTGTCATTCTGGTGGTTATGTTGGAGCCTGCTGACAAGCCATTGCTGGTGCTGGGAATCGACACCTGCGGACCGGAGGGATCGGTGGCGTTGGGACGGTTGCGCGACCTGGAGACAGATCCGGTTGTAACCCCCGGCCTTCTAAGCCGGTGGTCTAACAAAGTCGCGGTTGAGATTCTGGGGCAGACGGAACTGGAAGGACGGAGCTACTCGGCGAAGCTGGTGACGGCGGTGGGGGATCTGCTCTGCGGCCACGGAGTGAAGCTGCGGGATGTGGGCTGCATTGTGGCGGTGAACGGGCCGGGAAGCTTTACCGGCGTCCGCGTGGGGCTAAGCACGGTGAAGGGCTTTGCGATGGGCGCGGGGATGCCGGTGGTGGCGATTTCTCGGCTTGCGGTGCTTGCGGGGAAGGCTCGGGTGAATGCCGCGGCGCTGGATGCGCATCGCGGAGAGGTCTTTCTGCGAATGACTGGCGGGGAGCTTCTGGCTGGAGCGGACGAACTGGCGGAGATTGCTGCGCCGGAGCGCGTAGCGGTGTGCGATGAGGCTGCCGCGAAGGTGCTGCACGCGGCCTGGGCTGAAGTGAAACTGGTCGAGGTGGCAGCGCCGACAGCGGCGGACGCGCTGGAGCAGGCTGCTCCGCGCGTGCTGGCGGGGGATTTTGTGGAACTGGCGCTGCTGGACGGAAATTATCTGCGACGGCCGGATGCGGAGATTCATTTTGGAGCATCGGCGTGAGCACGGAAGTACGGGTGCGCCGGATGAAGGCGGCGGATGTAGAGGCTGTGGCGGCTTTGGCTGCGGGCCTGCCTGCGGCGCCACAGTGGCAGCGGGATGCGTATCTGGCGGCTCTCGACCCACAGGCCAGATCGGTGCGGATTGCGCTGGTTGCGGAGACTGCGGCGGCGGGGTTGATTGGGTTTACCGTCGCTTCTGTGATTTCGCCGGAGGCTGAGCTGGAGTCGATCGCCGTATTGCGCGAGTTTCAGCGGGCAGGTGTGGCGCGGCGGCTCTTTGAGTTTCTAGTGGCCGAGCTGGCCGCGACAGGGGTAAAGGTCGTGCTGTTGGAGGTACGTGCCTCGAATGAAGCGGCGCTGAGTCTGTACCGGGTTCTGGGATTTGCCGAAGCTGGGCGGCGGACCGGTTACTACGCTCATCCGGCGGAAGATGCGGTGCAAATGCGGCGGGGAATTGAATAGTTTCCTGGTGATGCGGGTCACGGGGCGTTTGTTCCCGGTTAAAAATCCACAGGAATCGAGCACTTTTCCGTCGTTTCCTCTTGTAGAGAGTGCGCCAGCGGAGCTATATGTAATAGGTCTGTAACCTGAGGAGGTGCCTATGGATGAAATTCAGGATTCGCTGAGCGAAGAATTGAACCGCCTGCACTCCGAACACCACCGCTACGCTCAGCGACTGGATGAACTGATTCAGAAGCCATATCTTTCCGAGGATGAGCAACTGGAAGAGATACGACTGAAGAAGCTGAAACTCCATGCAAAAGACCTGATTTACGCCATTGAACGACGGGCTTCGCTGGCTGTGGTCTAAAAGGTGGATTGAATACAGGCGGAGCGGTGCGGCGCTGGTTTCACGCAGCAGGCTCAAGCCCAGGTGTGTGTCTGCCTGCGCAGTGAAAGCGATTGAACCGTATAATCGTTGAGACAAGATGGTTCGCGACGGTTACATTTACGGTTTGAGCCTGCTGGCGGTGGCTGCGGTACTGGTGTGGCTTACGGGCGTATGGACCTGGGGCATCGCGCCGGTTCTGCTGGCCGCTTTTTTTCTGTGGTTTTTCCGGAATCCTAGCCGGTTGATTCCCGCAGGGGATGGGTTGATTGTCTCTCCGGGAGACGGGCTGGTGACGGAGACGGTGCGCATTCAGACGCCTGAGGGCGAACGGCAGCGGATCAGCATTTTTCTGAGCGTCTTTGATGTGCATGTAAACCGCTCGCCAATCTCCGGCGTGTTGAGCACGGTTCGCTACCAGAAGGGGAAGTATCTGAACGCCATGAACCCGGCCAGCGCCGAAAGCAACGAGCAGAATGTTGTGACGGTGCGCGGCGAGGGCATGGAGGTTACCTTCAAGCAGATTGCAGGGTTGCTGGCTCGGAGAATTGTTTTCGACTACAAGCAAGGCGACCTGGTGGAGCGCGGCCAACTCGTGGGGCTGATCAAGTTCGGCTCGCGCGTGGACGTGGTGGTGCCTGCCGAGGCCGAGCTATTGGTGAAGGTGGGCCAGCGTGTCAAAGGTGGAACGAGCGTGCTGGCGATGATGGGCGAAGGCGCTCTTGTCTCCCGCATTGAAACCGATCTGAGCCGGCAGATGCGCGCAAAGCTGGGCGAGATTGCGGGCGAGGCTGCTGGTCAGGGGGCGGGGCTCTGATGCCGAACCGCGACCAGTCAGCGGCACGGGCACACGCTCAGGCGCAACTGCGGCGCGGCATGTATCTGCTGCCTTCTCTGTTTACGGTAGGCAATATCGCCGCCGGCTACTACGCCATTCTGGAGATGCTTGCAGCGCTGGTGAGCAGCGGAGAAGCGCACACGCGCCTGGATCATGCAGCAATTGCGATCCTCTTTGCGATTCCCTTTGACGCGCTGGACGGCCGGATTGCGCGCATGACGAATACGACGAGCGAGTTTGGCAAAGAGCTGGATTCGCTGGCGGATGCGATCACATTTGGCGTGGCGCCGAGCCTGCTGGCGTATGTGTGGGGCGTGCATTTTCTGCCCGAGACGATTCGGCCGACCTGGTGGCCGGATCTGCGGCAGGACCTGGTGTGGGCGGGCGGATTCATCTGCTTTGTTTACCTGATTGGCGGCGTCTCAAGGCTGGCGCGGTTCAATATCAGCCCGGACGCACAGCCGAGAAATCCGGGCCGACCTGGACGGAAGTATTTTGTCGGTATGCCGATTCCGGCGGCGGCGCTGGTTGTGGCCAGCACGGTGCATTTCTTTGGCGCGTATCCGAACCAGGCGTGGTGGGTGGCGCTGGTGTGGATGGCCGTGGTGGGCGCTTGCGGCTTCCTGATGGTGAGCACGTGGCGCTTCTGGTCCGGCAAGGAGATCAACTTCGGGCGCAGCCATCCGTTCCAGATTCTGCTGGTGCTGGCGATTGTGCTGTTTCTGATTTTGCGGTTCTCGCAGGGAGTGCTGTTCAGCGCGGCGCTGCTCTACCTGTTCTCCGGGTTGTGGGCGCGCGCGGCGTACTCATGGAGCTGGCGGAGACGGAAGCGGCTGGATTCGGCTTCGGGTAAGGCGGGCAACCCGCACTCCGGACCGGAGCCTGACTCGCTGACCGGCTCGCTTCGGCCATAACTTTTCTCTTCCCTTTGTGCCGTATTGCATCGATTATCGAAAAGCGGAAATTCATGCATCAAAATTCAAAGTGAAATTCAGAATGAAGGACGATACGTGTACAAGATTGCAATTGCCGGCGCTTCTACGCTGCTGGGTAAGGAACTGAAGGAAGTGCTCTCGGAGTCGCCGCTGGCGGCGGCAAGCTTTACGCTGCTGGATGACGAGCAGGGCCAGGGACAGCTCGACCAGGTGGGCGACGAGGTGACTTTTGTTCAGGCTTTTGAGCCGGATTCCTTTGATAAGGCGGACTTCACGTTTTTCTGCGGATCGGAGACGCTGACGCGGCTTTATTGGCAGAATGCGCTGCGGGCTGGATCGACGGTGCTGGACCTTTCCGGCGCGCTTGAGGGCGAAGCGGGAGTGCTGGTGCGCGCGGCGTGGCTGGGCGGCGGAGCCGGGCCCGCTGATCTGCTGACGCAAGCTGTGATTCCGGCGCATCCGGCGGCGCTGGCGCTGGGGCTGCTGCTGGGCCGCATTGGGCAGTCTGCGCCGGTGCGAAGCGCGGCGGCGACGCTGCTGGCTCCGGCGAGCGAGTTTGGTCGCGGGGCTATGGATGAGTTGCACCAGCAGACGGTGAATCTGCTCAGTTTTCAGGGGCTGCCGCGGGCCATTTATGACGCACAGGCAGCCTACAACCTGCTGTGCGGCATGGGTGAGAACTCGCAGGTAAACCTGCAAAAGCTGGAAGAGCGGGTTCGGCGGGATTATGCGGTTCTGGGCTTGGGACGTTGGCCGGCTCTGGCTCTGCAGACGATTGCCGCGCCGACCTTTCACGGCCACGCGTTCACTATTTCCGTGGAACTGGAGCGGCCTGTGGCGATTTCGATGATCGAAGAGGCGCTGAGTGGAGACCATGTGGACCTGGTTCTGGAGGACACGGATTCGCCATCCAACCTGGCCGCTACGGGGCAGAATGACGTGCTGGTGCGGTTGCGACCGGTGGTGGAAGGGCGGAATCCATCCCAGGTGACGCGGTTCTGGCTGTGGGCGGCGTCTGACAATCTGCGGTTGAGTGCGCAGAATGCTGTGGATTGCGCGCTGGATTTGCGGCGGCTTAGGCCGAAGGGGCTGGTGCAGTAAATAGGTTAGTTTGGGATCTGGCACCAAGGTAAGACGAAATTTCATCGTCTTACCTTGACTTGTTGTCTTACCTGCGCGAAGATGTAAGACGTGAATGCGATGATTAAGCCGGCTATGGATACCGAAACACTCACGCTGGATTACTCCATTTCGCCACACAGGGCGACGATGAGCTCCAAAGGGCAGGTTGTGATTCCGGCGGCGATCCGACATGAGCTTGGGATTGAGCCAGGAATGTTTCTAGTGATGCGCGTTGCGGAGGGCCGAATCGTCATGGTCCCACAGAAGCGGCTGACCTGGAGAGATTTGCGCGGCATTACAGCTGGCGGACCTTCTATGACGGATGAACTGCTGGAAGATCGGCGCTTGGAGCGGGAACGTGAATTAAGGGAAGAGGGCTGGTAAGACCGAGGATGACAATTTACGTTCTCGACGCATCAGCAGCACTTCGGTATATCGACGACGAAGCTGGAGCAGACCGGGTAGACGCAGTTTTCAGCGATTGCGATGCTGGGATTGCAAGCATATGTATATCGGCCGTGCAGTGGGGTGAAATTGCGATGAAACTCCGCAAGAGGCTCGGCGCCGGGAATGAGGCTACAATCCTGGAAAGTTTTCTTCCGGATGGGGCAACAATAATTGCAGTTGATGCGGAACGAGCAGTACACGCGGGAAGTCTGCGAGTTGATCGCGGCATTTCATACGCCGATGCTTTTGCGCTGGATCTGGCGATGAAGTCGCCGGAGCATGTTCTGGTTACGGCGGATTATGGCTTCAAGGCTGTTGAGGATCTGGCGAAGATCGAATTTTTACCTGCAAAATAATTCATTTACAACGCTGGTCAGGGCGCAATTCTCGCCCAGGTCTGCTCGATGAAGCTGTCTGTCATGCCGGCGATGTAGTCAGTGACGGTGCGCGCCAGGCCCTCAGTGGGTATCTGTTCGCGATGGTCATCCGGGAGCAAGTCTGGATTCGTCACAAAGCGTGTGAAGAGCCCTCCGACAACTTCGGCGGCTTCGGCGTGGATCAGCTCCATGCCGGGTGAGTTGTAGAGGTTGGCGTAGAGGAAGTGCTTGGCGGTCATGCGCTCGTGCTCCATCGCTGGACTGAAGGCTGCAAGGCGATCGGGAGCGTGGCGAATCTTCTCCAGCGTGGCGATGTCTGCGGTTTCTACGCGGCGGCGAACTTCCTTGAGCAGATCGGTGACGAGTGCGTTCAGCATGCGGCGCGTGGCTTCGCCGGCGAGTACGCGTGGGGCAGCGTTGGGGAACCTGGCCTTAGCTTCGGAGTGAAACTCGCGGAAGAGCGGCACGGCGGCGTGGACGCTGCCGATTTCGAGGATGCCGGAGTCGATGCCGTCTTCGATGTCGGCGGTGAGGTAGGCGATTTCATCGGCGAGATCGATGAGCTGGGCTTCGAGCGGCGGGCGTTGTTCAAGAAGATATTCGGCCAGCTCCGGATGGTCTCCGACGGAGTAATCACGTGAGTGCTTGATGATGCCTTCGCGGACGCCTAGCGTGAGATTGAGGCCGCGGAAGGCTGGATAGCGCTCCTCAAACCAGGTGACGATGCGTAGCGCGTGCAGGTTGTGATCGAAGCTGAGGCCGAAGGGCTTGAGTGCGTGGTCGAGAGCCTTTTCTCCGGCATGACCAAAGGGCGGATGGCCGATGTCATGTACCAGTGCCAGGGTCTCGGTCAGCTCAGTATTGAGGCCGAGCGATGTGGCGAGGGTGCGGGCGATCTGCGCGACTTCAAGCGTGTGTGTCAGGCGGCTGCGAAAGTGGTCGCCGGGCTTGCTGCCGGGAGCCTGCGTGAATACCTGCGTCTTGCCGGCAAGGCGGCGAAAGGCACGAGCGTGGACGACGCGCGCGCCGTCGCGAGCAAAGGGAGAGCGATAGGCGTGAGGCGGTTCGGAGTGTGCGCGGCGGGTGAGTTCGCCGCCAGGCGAGACGGCGATTGCGGTGGGCAGTATGCCGATGGTTGTTGGCGCGCTCATGACTCAGGTTACAGAGTACAGGCGACAGGTTACAGAAATGCTGAGGCCCGCATCTTCTAACGAAAATGCGGGCCCGATGCTTGGTGGAAATGATTTGGATTACGGCTTGTCGGTGCCGGAGGAGTTGTCTTGTCTGGCGAGCTTTACGTGCGCGCCGTCAAGCTTCTTCTGCACCTTGGCTACGTCGCCGGGCTCGATGTCTACGGCGGAGGACCTGGCGTAGCCGGCGAGGGAAAGCTCCCACTGCGCGGCTGCGAGGCGGATGCGGCCGGTTTTCTCGTAGAGATCGCCGAGGTGGTCATGTACGGTTGGGTCGCTTTGCGAGCGATCCACGGCCTGACGCAGCTTTTCTTCGGAGAGCTCGTATTCGCCGAGCTTGAGATAGGCCCAGCCGAGCGAATCGAGGAACGCGCCATTGGTGGGATCGAGTTCCACGGCCTTGCGGATGTACTTGACGGCTTCAGGAAGGCGAACGCCTTTATCGGCCAGCATGTAGCCGAGATAGTTGAGCGTCAGGGCATTGTTGGGGTCCAGATCGAGAACCTGCTTGAAAAATCCCTCGGCCTGCTCCATGTGCTTCTGCCGGTCGGCAAGCTCGCCCTTGAGGAAGAGCACGTTGATGCGCTCCTCTTTCTTGGTAGCCAGCGCATCCGCCTTGTCCACGGCATCTTCGGCATCTTTCCAGCGCTTGAGGCGAATGTCGATCTGCGTGATCTCAAGCCACACGCCGCGGTCGTCCGGAGAATTATTCAGCAGGCTCTTTGCCGTGGTGATGGCTTCATCGCCCTTGCTTGCATCCACCAGCACATCCGCCAGCGCCAGTTTCAGGTCGCGGTTTTTCGGATTGGCGGTGACTGCCGCGCGCGCGGCATCCACGGCTTTGTCGTAGACACGGGATTCGCGGTAGGCGTCAATCTGGCCCTGGTAGCCGCGGATGGCGTTATCGCCGCCCAGATCGATCATCTTCTGGTATGTGGCCGCGGCCTGATCTACCTTGCCCTGCTCGTGGTAAACGGAGGCCAGGCGGTCGAGGAAGATGCTGCGGTTGTTCTTTTCGCTATCCGTGTAGGCGCCGTTGGCGTGGGAGAGATTGATGGTGGGCTGTTCCAGCATCTTCTCAAAGATGGCAGCGGACTCATCGTAGCGGCCGAGCACATCGAGCAGCAGACCCTCGTTGTAGCCGGCTTCAAGGTTGTCCGGCTCCTTACTGACTGCTTTGCGAGCAGCGGCCAAAGCATCTTCATACTTGCCCTGACGGCGCTCGATGTCGGCGATGCGGACAAGCGAGTCGGCATCGTCCGGATTGGCATCGGTCAGATTCTTGTACTGTTTGAGCGCATCCTCGAGCTGATTGTCATTGAGCAGCGCCTGGCCCAGTGCATTCAGCGTCTGCGGATCGCCGGGCTGCATGTCGTTGGCGCGCTTGTAGGCCGCAATCGCGTCCTTGGGTCGCTTGAGCTGGTCATAGGTGGCGCCGAGGGTGAACTCCATGCGTGGAGTGCGGTCGGCTTCCGGAACGGCCTCGATGATCTTTGCAGTCTGTGCGAGGTCGTTGTTTTCAGCGTAGACACGCGCCAGATTGAGGATGACTTCTTCGGATTCCGGCTCAATGGAGCGCGCGGTCTGGAACTGCTGCTCAGCCTTGGCCTGCTGATGCTTCATCAGGTAAAGCTGGCCGAGGACCATGCGCTGTTCGACGCTGCGCGGCTGGAGCTCGACGAGCTTTTCATACGTAGCTATGGCCTGATCGGCCACATTGCTGTTGGGCTGTGCCTGGGCGGCGGAACCTGCATTCTGGTCCTCGCTCAACTGGCGCAGATAGACGCGCCCAAGCAGCTTCAGCGCATCGATGTTATTGGCATCCGTCTTTAACACCTGACGCGCGGTGGTTTCGGCATCATGCGCGCGGCCAGTGCGGAAGTAGAGATCGGCCAGGCCGTTGTAAAGCTGCGGCGAAGAGGGATCAGCGTTGATGGCTGCCTTGTACTCCTCGACGGCGTGCTGCACATACTCGGGCCGGCCGGTGTTCATGGCCTCATCCTCGTACATGCCGGCCATGGCGGCGTGGAAATACGCCTGCGAGCGAGCATCCGCGTGCGGGTCTGGCAGAGCATTGGGCTGGTTGGGAGCCTGAGCGGCAGGGGGAACAGGCGGCTGAGCCGGAGCTGGTGCCTGGGCGAGCATTGCGGCGGGGACTGACACGAATAGAGCCAGCCCGAGGAGCGGCAAACGATGCTGAGAAATCATCATCATGTAAGGGGAATCCAGACTCGGTGCGCCATCTCCAGGGTGAAATTTCACTCCAGAAGCCATGCGCGTCAGAGTGGGCGGGCTCCTACTTCTTATCAGACGATTGTACGCGGGATTAGACGCAGGCGCACGTCCCGGCAGGTGGAATTTCCCCTGTCTATCTGCCCTGGAAGCTGTAAGCCGCTCGAAATCAGTGCCGGAAGTGGCGGATTCCTGTAAAGACCATTGCGACGCCGAGACGATCGGCTGCCGCGATGACGTCAGCGTCTTTCACTGAGCCGCCGGGCTGAATGATTGCTGTCGCGCCGGCTTCCACGACGGTTTCCAAACCATCCGGGAAGGGAAAGAATGCATCCGAGGCTGCGACAGTGCCCTTGAGCGGCAGCACGGCTTTCATGGCGCCGAACTTCGCGGCGTCCACACGGCTCATCTGGCCTGCTCCTACGCCAACGGTCTGGGCGAATTCACCATCCAGGCATGCGTAGACGATGGCATTGGACTTGACGTGCTTGCAAACGCGCCAGGCGAAGAGGAGCGCGCTGAGTTCCCTGGATGTGGGCGGGCGTTTGGTGACGATGTTCAGCTCCGATTGCACGATGCGACCGGTGTCGGCATCCTGAAGCAGAAGACCGCCGGAGACATTTTTGACGACGGGGCGCGCGGGAGCCGGCTGGATTTCAACCAGGCGAAGATTCTTCTTGGCTGCGAAGCGCTCTTTGGCTTCATCGGTAAAGCCGGGGGCTGCGATGGCTTCGACGAAGAGCTTGGCGATCTCTTCTGCGGCAGCGCCGTCCACAACGCGGTTGATGCCGATGACTCCGCCGAATGCTGAGACCGGGTCGGCAGAGAGAGCCTTCTGGTAGGCTTCGAGGACTGTTGCGCCGGTGGCTGCGCCGCAGGGGTTGGTGTGCTTGATGATGGCTACAGCGGGAGGGTCGTTTGGCTCCGGGCTGAGTTCGAGCGCCAGCTCCCAGCAGGCGTCGAGATCGACGAGGTTGTTGTAGCTTAGTTCCTTGCCTTGAAGCTGCTTTGCGCCGGCGACGCCCAGGCCTGATCCATCGGCGTAAAGTGCGGCGCGCTGGTGGGGATTTTCGCCGTAACGGAGCGATTGCGCGAGTGGGTAGTTGATGCGAAGCGTGGATGGAAATGCATTCGTGTCCGGAGCGGCTGGTTTTGCCGGTTCCGGTGACTCGGCGATTCGGTCCAGCTTGTTTGCGATTGCCGTGTCGTAGGCTGCTGTCGTGGCGAAGGCTTGTTTGGCCAGCTTCCAGCGTGTTTCGCGAGACAGTGCGCCGCTGTTGGATTTCAGCTCTTCGGTCAGCGTTGGGTAGTCTTCTACGCGCGTCACAATTGCCACATCTTCGAAGTTCTTGGCCGCGGAGCGCACCATGGACGGGCCGCCGATGTCGATGTTTTCAATGAGGTGGCCGAAGGCGACGCCGGGCTTCGCGGCGGTCTTCTCGAAGGCGTAGAGATTTACGACAACCATATCGATGGGAGCAATGCCGTGCGCTGCCACGGCAGCTTCGTGCTCGGCATTGCCGCGAATGTAGAGCAGGCCGCCGTGTACCTTGGGATGCAGCGTCTTGACGCGGCCGTCGAGCATTTCAGGGAAGCCGGTGAGGTCGCTGATGTCTTTCACATCGAGACCAGCTTCACGCAGCGTGCGCGCCGTGCCGCCGGTTGAGATCAGCTCAACGCCCTGGCCGGCGAGAGCTTTGGCAAACTCTACAAGTCCGGACTTGTCCGTTACGCTCAACAGGGCACGGTGAATCTTTTTTGCGCTCAAAACTTGCTCCTTTATGCAGTCCTGCATTTTGCAAAGCCAACTGTTCAGAGTACAGCAGGCGCATCGGTTAAAGTGGAGCTATGGGAAGCAATCCCCCATCGTTTCATCCGCAGGGTCCGGGTTATGACGAGCCTGGTTACTCGCCTGAGATTTTGCCGCCGGGTGGCGCGGCTCCGCCGCCGCAGCGCCCGCGACGGAATTGGTGGGCTGCTGCACCGGCAACGTATGTTCTCATCGGGATCAATGTTGCGGTTTTCGTTTTGATGACGCTGCGTGGCGTGAGCTTTTATAACCCAAACTCCGATCAGCTTTTGAGTTGGGGCGCGGATCAGGCAGGAAAAGTTCTGGTAGATGGCGACTGGTGGCGGTTATTCACCGCCATGTTTGTGCATGTGGGCATTGTGCATCTGGGCATGAATATGTGGTGTCTGTGGAACCTGGGTCTGCTGGCTGAGCCGCTGATGGGCTCCTTTGGCGTGATTGCGGTATATCTGCTTACCGGTACGGCGGGAAATATGCTTTCCATCGCGCATAATGTCATCTTGCCGGTCCATGAAAACGGCTATGCGATCTATCCAGTCGGCGCGGGGGCATCCGGGGCGGTTTTCGGCATTGCCGGGGCGCTGATTGTGCTGCTGAAGAGCTCCCGGCTTCCCGTGCCTCCAAATGAACTCAAAAAGCTGCGCCGCTCGGTGATCATGTTTGCTGCGATCAACCTGGTGATTCCTATTGCGGTGAATTATGGCGCGGACGCGTTGCATGCCGGTCTGAAGATTGACTATATGGCGCACATTGGCGGCTGTGCCTGTGGGCTGCTCTTTGCCGCGCCTATGGTGCCGCGCATCGGCTCGCCGCGCAACGTTTTTTCAGTGCGGCTGCGAACGACAATTGGAATTGTGCTTGGGGTACTGGTGCTGTTTGCGTTCTTCCTGGCGCAGTTGCCGCGGTAATGCGGGGCGGAAAGACTGCTTGGTAGAATAACCGCGCATTTCATAATGCTGGTTCGAGGGGTCTTCCGCCGCCATGGTGCCGTCCATTTTCCTTTTTGCCGCGTTCTTTTCTTCAGCCCCTCAGTCTGTACCGCAGGCCACGCCGCCAAGTGCGGCGCATCATGAAGCAAACTTTGAAGCCGAGCGCACGCAGGCAAATGCGCTTTTTATTGCGCAAAAGCCGCTGGAGGCGATGCCGCTGTATGAAGACCTATGCCGGCAGGACCCTGCCGTGGCGGTCTTTGCGGAGCGCTATGGCGCGGGTCTGATCGCGAAGGAAGCTACGATTACCGATGCGAAAGAGAAGTTCGAGGTTCGCATCAAGGCGATGAACGAGCTGAGGCGCGCGCAGTCGCTGGGTGATAACAGCGCCTATGTGCGCGCTGCTTTATATGCGGATTCGAAGACGCTTGCAGGCGCGACCATGATTGGTTTGCCGTTGACGGTGGGATATACCTACCAGGGCAAACCGGAGGCGCAGGCTGCATATCAGCAGGCGGAGACTGCGTTTGGGTAGTCAGACTGGGCTACCGCATCGAAGCTGTATGTGCAGGCGGCAACGGTCGATCCCAGTTGGTACAGGGCAGCGCTCTATGCGGGGGACACTTGCTCCCGGCTGAATGATGTGCAGAACGCGGGCGCATGGTTTGCGAAGGCGATTGCGATTGACCCTGACCGGGAGACGGCCTATCGCTACTGGGGGGATGCGCTCTTTCATGCCGGCGATGTGAATGGCGCGCGGGAGAAGTTTGTGCAGGCGGTTGTGGCTGAACCCTATGGCCCCAATCCTCCGGGGTTTGAGCTGGAACAGTGGGCGCAGCGCTCCGGACATCAGCTCGTGAAGCGGGCGATTACGCGGCCCGATTTCATTACGCCGAATGGGGTGCTGCAGGTGGACCCGGCGCTCGCCGCCTCCACGAAGGATGGGCGCTCGTCGTGGATTGTCTACCAGCAGTATCGCGTTGCGCACGGAGCGCGTACGCTGAATCAGCCGGTGGTTGCGGGCGGCTGGAGCGCCAACGCGGTTCTTTCGCCGAGCGGGTATCGGCATACGATTGCCGAAGAACACGCGGCGCTGCGCGCCATGTTGGCGGACATTGACGCGAAGATCAAGGATGGCTCGCTGAACGAAGCGGATCTGGATGCTTCAATTCGCAACATACGAAGCCTCGATCAGGCCAATGTTCTCGGCGCGTGGATTGCCCTCAATGCCGCAGACATGGGCATCCGCACGGATTATGCCGATTACCGCGCGATTCATCGCGCCCATCTGGCGGAATATGTGAATGCGTATCTGATTCGCTAGCGCGAGGCCGTTGCCGAGAACTTGCGCACCATGGTCAGAAGTACCTCTCGATCCGGCTTATTCAAGCTGCTCGAGTAGCGCCGCACCTGGGTGAGAAACTTGAGTTCTTCATCGGAGAGCCTGGGCGCGTTTATCTGCTTGTTCAGAGAATCCTCGGCAAAGAACTGCGCGATCGGAAGATCAAGAGCGGAGGCGATCTTGGAGAGCGTGTCAAGGGAAGGAACGGTGTGGCCGTTTTCCACGCGCGAGAGGTAGCAGCGCAACAGGCCCGTCTTCTTTTCAATGTCTCCCTGCGAAAGACCTTTCTGCAGGCGATGCGCGCGAATCGTGGTACCGATTTGCATTGCCATTCCACTCTCCCCGTTTCAGTTTGACCGGTCGCGTGTCTTTCGCGCGGTAGTTACTCAAAGGTAAACATGCAATCGGCAGGATTGCAAGCCCCGAAGCTCCATACGGAGCCTCTTGCCGGTACTAAGTTGGTGCAATTCCTGTTTCGGTACAGACGACGACGGCAGGATGCGGCCCTGAGCCTTGCGGAAGATAGAGGAAGGTGTTTGCAGTTTCGCCGCGGCTGGGAAAGGTGACAGCCTGTTGTGCGAATGTATTTATACAGGCGACAGGGATCCATCATGCAAAGGCGAGAAGCGGCAGCCATTCAGGCTACACAGTTCCCCCAGTTGCTGAGCTTATACCGGCAAAATGGCGCGGCGTCCAAGAAGCTTAACGAGATACTCAATTACTGCGCTGCGGTTTGCGGCATGATGAAAGTGCAGGTTGTTGCCGGCGGGTAGCCTGGGGGTAAACCTTCATACCCAATAGAGCGTCTCTTTGAAAGAGACACGAAAAATACCGAAGAAATTTGAAAGATCTGGGAGACGGGATGCGGCAAAGAGTTTCAGTGCGGCTGGTGGCTATGGGTGTCTTTGCCGCGAGTGTGTCTTTGTGTGCCGGGCAGACTCAGATGCCAGCTCCGGCTCCGAGCGTATCACCGTCCGCGGCAACTCCCGCGGTTCCCGGAACTGAGCCAGCCGCGCCAGCCGCACAAGACGCGACGGTGACGGGAGGCAAGCTGCACGGCGTGGTGAAGAGCGGCAGCGCTCCGCTGCCGGGCGTGACGGTGACCGCGCAGAACACCCTGACGGGCAAGCGCTATGCGACTACGACGAATGTGACCGGCGCGTGGTCCATGACGATTCCGCAAAATGGCCGGTACGTGATTCGCACGCAGTTTGCGGCCTTTGCGCAGGGCTCGCAGGAGGCGTTGTTCAACGCAAGCAGCAGCCGCGATCAGGCGGTCAATTTTGATCTCTCGCTGGCTTCGCGTGCGGCGCAGCAGTCGCAGCAGGCCGATCAGGCACAGGCGCTGCAGGCAATCCGCCAGCTTGCCGGCAGCGGGCCGCAGAACCTGAGCCTGATGAGCGCGCTGAGCGGCGATACGCAGAGCGCAGGCGGCACGGTAACGGGCGGGAATGGCGCGGCGTTGCCTTCGATTGCCGGCGGCGGCGACTTCGGCGGGGATTCGGTTTCGATCACTGGGCAGGCCGGTCAGGTGAGCCCCCTGGCGGGCGTGAATATGGACCAGATACGCGATGCGATAGAGACGATACGCACGCAGGGCGGAATTCAAGGCACAGGTGGGTTGTTTGGCGGCGGTGGCGGCGGTTTTGGCGGTGCGTTTGGCGGCGGTTTTGTTGGGGGTGGTCCCGGTGGTGGTGGGCCGGGCGGATTTGGCGGCGGCGGTGGAGGGCGCGGCAACTTTCGCGGGTTCAATCCCGGCCAGCCGCATGGCGCTGTCTTCTGGTTCGGCTCGAACTCGGCTTTGAATGCGGAGCCCTTCAGCCTGACGGGCCAGCCGCAGGATCAGCCGGCGAACGGGTCGAATCGTTTTGGGTTGACGTTTATATCCGCGCCTTATATTCCGGGGCTGACCAAGCCGAGCAATAAGGACACAGTCTTTCTGACGCTTTCCGGCACGCGCGCCTCCATCGCGTCGGACAACTACGCGACGGTGCCTACCGGCGCTCAGCGCGCGGGAAATCTCGGCGATGGATTCACGGTGACGCCGGTTCCGGAGGCCACGGCGTTGCTTGCGTATGTTCCGGAGCCCAATATCCCCGCCACTTCGCAGGGCTTTAACTACCATCTGCTCACAACGGCGCAGACAAATACTACGCAAGCCGGCGCGCGTTACCTGAGGAGCCTGGGCGCCAATGCCACGCAGCCGGGCCTGGGCGGCAACCGCCGTACGCGGCAGCAGAGCCAGGGGCTGCGGCAGAGCATTAGCGCGAACTACAACTGGATACGTACCGCAGCAGACACTGTGGGCATTCTTCCTATCCTGGGCGGCAAGACTGCATCTGATTCCTACTCGCTGCAGGCCGGCTACACGCTGGGTTACAAGAAGCTGACGAATATCTTCAACGCCAGTTGGAATCGCGCGGACAGCAGCAGCACTAACTACTTCACCAATGGCGCGGACATTGCCACGCAACTTGGCATTCTTGGCGCCAATGGCGCGGCCCTGAACTCCAATCCGCAGAATTATGGCGTGCCGAATGTTACCGTTAGCGAATTCAGCGGTTTTCCCACCGAGGTGCAGCCTGCGCTTTCTGTTGCGCAGACGATCTCGCTTTCGGAAACACTTGCGTGGATTCATGGCAAGCATAACTTCCGCTTCGGTGGCGATTACCGGCGCGTGCATCGCGATTTTCTTGGACAGGGAAATGCCACAGGCGCGTTTACATTTACCGGCCAGTATCATCAGCAGTTTGAGCAAAACGGCAGCGAGGCGATACCGGCGCTGGCGGATTTTCTCACCGGTGAGCCGCAGGCGACTTCGATTTCGGCTGCGGAGAGTAAATCGTACCTGCGTGACAACGTATATGACATGTATGTGCTGGATGACTGGCGTGTGAAGCCCAGCCTGACACTCAGCTACGGCTTTCGATATGACTTTTATGCGCCTTATACCGAGAAGTACAACCGGTTGGCGATGGTGGATACGAATCCCGCTGGCGGATTTACGAATGTGGGCCAGGTGGTGGCGGGTGGAACAAGCGCGAATTATGGTTCGCTGCCGGATTCGCTTATCTATCCCTACCGTACTGGCTTCTCGCCGCGGCTGGGACTTGCGTGGCGCGTGCCGAAGATGAAGCAGATGGTGGTGCGTGTGGGCTACGGGTTGAACTATACAGTCGGCGAGTACTCCACCTTTGCAACGAACTTCGCGTATCAGCCCCCGTTTGTGAACGAGCAGACCAATACCTGTTCGGCTGCGACGCCTTGCTACTCGCTGGCGGATGGTTTTCTTACCTCGAATGCGCAGGGCATATACGCACTCGATCCGCACTACAGGGTGCCGCATGTGCAGGTCTACAGCCTTGACGTGCAGAAGAGGCTGCCGTGGGGCGTTGTGCTGAATCTTGGTTATAACGGCTCCATCGCAGGGAATATGGACATCAAGATTGCTCCGCGCGCATCGGCTTCCAGCCCAGGCACCGATCCGAATAGTGTGCCGTTCTATTTCCTCGAGAGCGGAGCGTTTTATCATTACAACGCGGGTTCGGTACGTCTGAACAAGCAGCTCACGCAGGGCATTTCGTTCGGCGCCAACTATCAGTGGATGCATGCGATCGACAATGCGGGCGGAGTAGGCGGTACCGGCACAACTATCACGGCTCAGAACTGGCAGGATATTGGCGCTGAGGTCAGCAATTCCACCATTGACCAGCGGCATAAAGTGACCGGAACCTATCTCTATGAATTGCCATTCGGCAAAGATAAGTTCTGGGTTACTTCGGGCACCGCTTCGCATATTCTTGAGGGCTTTTCGATCTCCGGCGCATTCACTTTTGCTACCGGTATGCCGCTCAATTTGACTTATGGCATTAATACGCAAGAGGCGTCGTGCGGCACGCTGGGCAATCTGCGCCCTGATTATGTGCAGGGAGTTTCGCCTTCAGCCGGCGGAGGTTCGCTGCAGAGCTGGTTTAATCCTGATGCATTCTCGGAACCAGGTTCCACATCTACATCGACATCCACGCCACCCAATCCATACCCATGCTCGGTCTTCGGCAATGTGCCGCGCAATCCGCTGACGGGTCCGGGAACGATTACAAACAATATGTCGCTCTCAAAGACGGTGCAAATGGGTGACACGCGCAGTTGGGAGTTCCGCGCCACGGCCAGCAACGCGTTCAACACCGTGCAGTATTCCACTGTGGATACCAATGCAAGTAGCTCCACTTTTGGGCGGGTTCTGAACGTGGCTCAGATGCGGCAGTTTCAATTTACGACGAGGTTTCGATTCTGATGCGGCACAAGCGATATAGCTCGATGAAGAGATTTGCCGCCGCGGTGGCTGCGGCTGCGTTGCTTGTTCCGCAGATGAATCCTGCTTTTGCGCAGGCACAGCAAAGCCAGCAGACTCAAAGCCAGAATCAGCCCGATGCTGGCTACGTTATGCGCATCAATTCGGACCTGGTGCTGAGCAATGTTGTGCCCCGCGATGCGAAGACCGGAGAAGTTGTCAAAGGCCTCAAGCAGAGCGACTTTACCATCCTGGAGAACGGCAAGCCGCAGCAGATTGTGAGCTTCGACTTCCAGAGTGTGGATATGGCCACGCCGCTCAGCGAGGCTACCGTCAGTGGGCTTGCGATGGGCAACAGCAACAATAAGGCTGTTGTGGTTGCCAAGCCGGAGGAGCTTCGCAATCACCGGCTCATCGTCATGTTCTTCGATCTCACCTCAATGCAGCCCGAGGATCTGGAACGCTGCGTGAATGCTGCGCGGGATTTCCTCAAGACCAAATTGCAGGCTGCCGATCTGGTGGCGCTTGTCTCGCTCGGCGACACGCTGAAGGTGGATCAGGACTTTACAGCCAACAAGGACGCGTTGATTCAAGAAGTGGGCGTTTACAACGGCACGGAAGGGCAGGGCTTTGCGCAGGGCGCGAACGCCAACTCCAACCAGGTGGAAGACACCACCGGTTACACGCCCGATGAGAGCGAGTACAACGACCTGAACACGGACCGGGAGCTATTCGCACTGCGGGCTATTTCAAAGTCGCTTGAGCGTATTACAGAGAAGAAATCGCTGCTCTATTTCTCCGGTGGAATCTCGCGGGACGGCATTGAGAATCAGGCATCGCTGCGCGCGACCATCAATGCCGCGGTGCGCGCCAACCTGGCTGTCTACAGTGTTGATACGCGCGGCTTGCAGGCGGTTTCGCCGCTTGGTGATGCCTCCACAGGCAACCTGCGCGGCAGCAGTGGGTATAACGGAGCTTCGCTCACCAATAACATGCAGCAGAACTTTGCTACGCAGGAAGTGATGGGGACTCTGAGCTCGGACACTGGTGGAAAGGCCTTCTTCGATTCGAACGATTTTGCGCCGGCCTTTGCGCAGGTGCAGAAGGATAACTCGGCGTATTACGCTATTGGCTTTCATTCCAGCAATCCAGCGCGCGATGGCAAATATCGCCACCTGACCGTGAAGATCAACAAGCCCGGCGTCAAGCTTGAATTCCGTCCTGGCTACTATGCGCCGGCGGACTTTCAGCACTCCGGCAAAGAGGACCGCGAGCGCGAGCTTGAGGACGAGCTTGGCAGCGATTTGCCTTCAACAGACATGGCGATTTACTTGGATGCGATGTACTTCCGGCTCGATGACAACCGCTACTATGTGCCGGTTTCGCTCATTGTGCCGGGCTCGCAGATTCCGTTTGTGAAGGGCGGCGACAAGGACAAGGCGACGCTGGATATTATTGGCGCGGTGATTGATGAGGCAAAACGTCCCATCGGCCGCGCGAGGGAGACTGTCAAGCTGAATATCGACTCCGCGCAGCAGGCGCGGCAGAAGAATATCCAGTACAGCACCAGCTTTAATCTGCCGCCGGGTAAATATCAGATCAAGTTCCTGGTGCGCGAAAATCAGACGGGCCACATGGGATCGTTTGTTGCAGACATTACGCTGCCCGATATGAAGAAGTCTCCGCTGAGGATGAGCTCCATTGTGCTGGCTTCTACGCGGCAGCCCAGCAAGGCGCAGACTCCGCTGGTGCGCGGGGGCCAGCAGTATGTGCCGAATATCAGCCACGTCTTCCGGCAGGATCAGCATCTCTATCTGCTCTATGAGATCTATGCGCCGGGCCGCGAGAAGCTGGCGGAGAATGCGCCGAAAGGCACCAAGCCCGGCATCAACCTGCTCAGCAGCCTGGAACTGATCCAGGGCTCTACAAAGGTGTATGAATCGCCGTTGGTGCAGGCAAAGGAGACTAACATCGAGGGACGTGATGCCGTCGCTGTTGAGCTGGATGTGCCGCTCGCTGGCCTCAAGCCGGGTTCCTACATCTGCCAGTTGAATGTGATCGACGATGCGGCGGGCAGCTTTTCATTCCCGCGCTTTGCCGTGCTGGTGAAGGAGCCTGCTGCGGCGCCTGCTCCGGCGGCATCCACTGGAACAGGCGGCGCACAATGAGAAGCAGCGTCAGGCTCTGTTTCCTGTGATGAGCCTGAAGAGTACGACGACGATAATCGCTCCGACGAGCGCTACGAGCAATTCGCTGACCAGGCCGGTGGCCGCGAAGTGAAAGAGCTTGATTGCCAGAAAGCCGCCTACGAGCGAGCCAACGATGCCCAGGATAATGTCCATGATGAAGCCGTAGCCGCTGCCCTTCATGATCTTTCCAGTGAGCCATCCGGCTACCAGGCCAAGCAGAATTTCATACAGGAAATGCATCGCGTCCTCCTGAGAGCGTGTTGCTGATGCGTTGGAGTGCAGCGCCCACGGAGCAGGCGCATGCGGGAAGCCTGCGCAAAAGGACGCAGGCCACTTCAGACACAGCTAAGGCAGCCGTGAATCAGGCGAAAAGTCTTCCTTAAATGCCCTGCTTTTGACAAGAGGAATGTGGCGGAAGGAGTTTTAGTCGACGGACAGGCTGAGCTGATGGCGAACATCCGCGCCGCGGATCCAGAAGATCACGTCCGTGGCGATATTCGATGCATGGTCCGCAATGCGCTCCAGTGAGCGGGAGACGAAGATTCCGTTCATGGCCTGCTGCGTGTGCTGCGGCTCGGCCTGAATCAGCGCGAGCAGGTCAGAGTGCGCGCGGCGGTTCATGCGGTCCACTTCATCGTCCATCTCGCGTACGGAATCGGCCAGGCGCGCATCGCCGTCGAGCAACGACTGAATGGCAGAGCGGATCATGCGGCTGGTACACTCGCCCATCGCGGTAAAGTCGACAGGCAGCTCAATAGGCTCAAGCACAAGCCCATCGCGTGTGCGGCGCGCCACGGCCAGCGACTGGTCGCCGATGCGCTCCAGATCGCCGTTGATCTTGATGACCGCAAGAATAAAGCGCAGGTCGATGGCCATGGGCTGCTCGCGGCTCAGCAGCTCGTAAGCCATTTCGTCCAGCTCGCGCTGCGCCGTATTGATGGCCGTTTCGTTCTGGCGCACATATTGGCAGAGACCCTGATCTCGCGTGAGGTAGGCATACACGGCAGACTCCACCGCCTGCTGCGAAAGTGCAGCCATGGCGAGAATCTTGTCCTTTAACTCAGCAAGCTGCTGCTGGAAGTGAATGCGCGGCACGGGAACGGGTTCTCCTTCTAATGATTGTGCATGAATTCATGTTACACATCTGCAAATACGGCTGTCACGCATCCGATCGGTCACGTGCTGTTGGCCTGATATGTAGTGACCGTGTCAACTCCGTACGACAGTGAGGTTGTTTTTGTCGTTGTCGTTGCTTTTTTCCCTTTCCCGAAGACAGAGCGAGCAGCAGTCGGAGCAGTTTTAGCGACGATTGATCAGTCTGATATTCGCGGGTCGAAACCGCATAATCATGATCCGTCGGGAGCTGCCTCTGACTGTTATCGCGAGTCCGGTTAAGCCTGTCGCATAGGCCGATCGAGGGTTCTCCTTCGTGCTTACCCTGGCTGCTGCCGGCTCTGTGTTCGAGATGGATGTCAGCGTTCATCGAATCGGCATTCTTCTTTTCAGGAAATGTTTGCTTGGCTTTTTGTTGTCAGGCTGCAACTTGCTGTCTGGAAATAGTCTCGGCTCTAGTTCCAATAGCCCAGATAAAGCCCAGCAGTTCTCGGGCTACTGCCGTGACAATCTTTCTCTGATCCTTGCCGGCTGCGCCCAGCTTTACATATCGCTTGTGCAGCCGGTGTTGCGCCTTCCATGCAATCTCCTTGGCTTCCTCCGAGATGCTCTCCTGTCGTCTGCGCAGACCATACCAGATACCGGGTGGACGACGATAGCTCCATGCAGCTTCGACAACGATGCGTCGCAGGTGCGCGTTGCCGGTCTTCGTGATGCCTCCGCGTCTGGTTCGCTTGCCACTGGAATCCTCGCTTGGTACAACGCCGTAGTAACCCATCAGTTGCCGAGCACTGTCGAAGCGGGATACCTGGCCCAACTCGCTCGCAATGGTCACAGCCGAGATATCTGCGATACCGCGCAGTGCCTGTAGATCGTTAATGACTTGTTGCAGCGCCGGCGATGCCAGCTTCACCGCTTCCATGATGGCTTGCTCCAGCCGCGCGACCCGCTCCGCATGTGCTCGACCTCGTGCAGATAATCCTGGCGTGTGGACTCCTGAGCTATCTGGGCGAAACGCAGCTGCGCGACCCAGATCAGATAGGGGCGTGTCCACGGCCTAACTCCGGTCGGTGCACGCTGACCGGAGCGCAGAAGGAACTTGCTCAACCGATGCCGCGCTCGTGTCTGATCCTGCTTGGCTGCTTCGCGGGCTCGCACCAGATCGCGCAATGCTTCGGAACCCTCATCCGGAACCCATACCGCCGTCAGATCTCCGGATCGATAGCAACGTGCCA
>Ga0208193_1000209_pt1 | contig 38652 bp, 30 predicted proteins | sample June2015DPH_17_2_FD_184716 | JGI IMG/M metagenome (GOLD analysis project Ga0208193, IMG submission 184716) | Peatland microbial communities from SPRUCE experiment site at the Marcell Experimental Forest, Minnesota, USA - June2015DPH_17_10... | ecosystem: Environmental > Terrestrial > Soil >... | reverse complement strand
GCGATATCGCTGCCTGTTATGCGGCGACAGATCGCGCCGCGAAATATCTGGGTGGATGGCGAGCAACCAGAGATCTCGACGCCATGTGCAGGGATCATTGGCGGTGGCAAAGCCAAAATCCCGGTGGGTATGACCCGTAGCATCCGCTTTATTTCAATTTAGGCCAGCGGCGCGGGGTGGTGAAAATGCGGCGGCTTTCTGCGACCAAGTCGCGCACACGATCACATCCACAGAGGCTTGGGAGAAGCAGGTTGCGTCCCGACGCAAGGGCTGAACCGAACTGCAATGGGCTTAATCTATCACCCTCAACGAGCTCTGCTGGCATTGGCGCGTTGCCGTGCATGCCGGCTCGCCACGGAGTGGCTGTGTCGCGCCGAGCAAGTGAGAGAAGTCCACCCTTTCGGAGCCTAACGGCCGTGACGTTTTGGTCGAGGGGGCGGCACCTCGGATGGGGTGCGACTGTCATCAAAAAGCCTTGAAGACGCAGGCCGCGTCGTCGCTGCCGGAAATTTTACAGAAAAAGAAATCCGCAATGTTGGACGAATGGAGATGGTTTGGGTATTTTCGTAACGAACGATGACCGATCGCCGGAACGATAATCGATTTTAGTTCGTTTATTGGCGTAGTATGTCGGTTGATCGATCGATCTCGTGTTCGGAGTTTATCATGCAAAAGACCAGCCGAACGCCGCCGGTCACTGCAATTGATAATGTCGAGGCAAATGTGGTGCGGCTTCAGCGCAGAAGCGCTGCAATCCCTGACGCGGCAGTCCGTAACGAAGACACCTCGCTTCCCGAACAAGCCGAAATACTATCTGGCTTGATGGAGCGAGCGTCGCATGCAGTCAGGCAGGTGAGATATTTTAGTCTGGCGATTAAGCAGTTCTCGTTGGACCAATTGACTTCGTCTGCACGGCGCGCGGGGTTCGTTCAAATAGAAGAAAGGCCGCAACGAGAGGAGGCGTCATTCCGATGGGCGTCGGGGGCGCCAGACTTGATCTTCTCGGTCTCCTTTCGCGACCCTGCCAGGATCTCGATCGTTGCAGAATCGCAAGCAGATATCTTCGGTTTGGTTCTAACTGCCTATTCGCATGTCCCCACCGTCTCGGTAGAGACCAATCCAACGGTAGAAGATGACAATCTGGGGCCTAATGCCCTTTTGTTTAGAGACATGCTTCTGACATTTCCAGGCTTCGATGACATGCCGGCATGGACAAAGTACCCGGAAGGTCACATGCCCGACGCTGGCGGTTTGATCGAGATGTGGCGCGATGGCGTTTCCGTCGCATCCGTATTTGGCCACGCTTGGAAGTGGGTCTGGTCGGGTATACTCACCGTTTGGGAAACTCTCCGAGATAGTTGGTACCCTGCGCGCTGAAATCTCTAGTTTTTGTGCCCAATGCTGCGCCGCATAATGCTTCGCTTCGTCCTGGACCGGAACCTTTGATTGATTGCCCGGTTGTTGCCGGGCAACCCCCCAGACGAATTTAGAGGCGACGTTGGCCATCGCACTGGAAATCAACCTTGCGCTTTGGATCATGATCGCTTGCCTTGCTATTAGGGCGTGCGAGCTGTCATCAGTCTTCTGAGCTGATCAGACGAAAGCTTTAGGGTTCGTCTCGGTTGCTGGTCGCTTATGGCGACACCCGCGTTGCGCATGCAGCCTATTAGATAGAGAATTCGGCCGCGCTCGGAAACGAAGCCCGAATTCATGCCACCGCGCCGACGATGAACTTAGTCAGACGCTCTTACGCGGGCTTCTTTGCATCGGGTTTCTGTCTCGCGCTATCGCCTTTAGCTTTGCGGCACGGGTGCGAATAGCTGACTTGCTGCGCTCCATTTGCTCCGCGATGGCAGTCATGCTCAAGCCCGACGACGCCAGCACTCGAAGCTACTCATCTTGTTCTTGCGACCAAGGATCACTCATTTCCCGCGCTGCCGGATTTCGATCTTAAAGGTGGCCCGGCGCATGCAGGTTTATCCCGGGCCGAGCCCAGCTTTACGCCATTACATCGGTGGCTCGAGCCTGCACGAAACCAGAGCAAAATGCGTGCCGGTTTAGACGTTAGGCGAGGCCCTTTATCCGGATAAGCATCTTTTTCACGTCGGACAGCCGTTACTTTTCGTGCTCTTGAGACGAAAACATTGCCAACGGCTACGAGGAGACGTTTTCAGGGCAAAGGCTGGCGGGGTCGATGTGAATCATTGTTGGCTCGGGTACGACTGGGGAGGTAAATTTTTAAGCAGGACTAGTCTCCGATTTCGTGCTCAAATGGAAGCCTTCTGAGACTTTTGGTTTTGGTTCTATTTCAAATTACTCACTTTTTATCCAATGATTGCGATAGTTCTGCATTGGCATCGGGCGATAAGTTGGAAGCTCGGCCATAGTCACGGGACCCGGGGGCGCACTTACAGTCGCCCATGGTGGATCAATGAGGCGTTTTATGCACTCGCATACACGCACGCTAAGCTGATTGAAATCCCGCCTGCAAGGGCGGCCAGTTTCAAGCTGATTGATCAAGAAATCAAAAACGCGCTGTAAGCGGCTGAATGCCGTGCTTCTTGACAGCCACTGGGCTCGGCCCTCGTCAGCGCGAATACCCTAAGATTGAATGCGGCACGTCTCCCAACAGCAGCGGGCGCCCATCGAAATCGGTCGTGGCGCAATCAAGAAATATCGGAACTCGCTGGGAACCCCACCGTGGGCTCCGAGCATTCTGTATTCATCTTAAGAGAAAATTCGTCGACCCTCTTGTACCACGTCGCATCTGATTCAGCCTAAAGCAGGAAAGGGGAGAGGATGCCAGCTATTTCCCGCGCGCTCATCGAAGTTGCCAACACCACTTCGAATTTGACGCCATGGCCGATTGAGTGCTCATGGATCGTGGAAGGCAACCCGACTGCGCAAGGTTCTCTTCTTTCAAAAAGCGCGGACGGGCTGGCTTGGACCGTGGTCTGGCAATGCAGTGAAGGTAAATTCCATTGGTACTACGATTTCGATGAGACGCTAATAATCCTAGAAGGTTCGATTGTCGTTGAATCTGATGGAATGCATCCGACCCGCTATGGCCCCGGCGACGTCATCTTCTTCAGAAACGGCGCCCATGCCAAATGGCACGTTGAGGGTCACGTCCGAAAGATTGCATTCTGCCGAAGGAGCCAGCCGGTTTTCCTCGGGTTCGCGTTGCGGGTATTCTCTAAGATCAAGAGGACGCTATTTCCAGGTCGGCAACGCAAAGCCGTGAGCCTCGCCGGCTGAGGAGCGCTAACGAAAAAAAATGTCAGATGCGGCCACCCAGTGGAGGTGGCCTGTGCGCTTTTTGTATTCTGCAGAATAGACAAACGCCGGACTTCCGCATTTCGCCCGGGGGTGATCATCATCACGCCAGAATTACGTAGCGTCAGATGAAAAGATATCCTCCCGATCAGTCGTCCCAAATGGGCTCGCCGCACTGGCACTTATAAAGGCGAACTGTCTTGCCGCTGTCCAAGATTTTTAAGTTGGAACCGCTCGAAATCTGCTATCTTCGGTTGCCAGCGCTCTTTCGACCCCCAACACTTCGCGGACAACGGTCCCTGTCTAATAGACCGCCGGGGCCACTTTCTCTTGGGCACTCGCTAGTGAAACAGCTAAAATCTAACTCGCGATCCGGTCGTATCGGCCCGGATGGACCCGGACCCTTTCCTACTCTTCGGGTCGCCAAGACCAGCTGCGTCGGGGAGTTCGGATAATTCTTGGTCGGAACCCTATACCGCGCTATCGGACGGAAACTTTGTTATGGTTTGGGCACCTTGGCCCCTTCGAATCCCCTCCGCAAAAAAACGAAGGGCAGGCGCCCCGCTGTATTCGACCCAACGGGGACGCCTCTCACGGAGAGCAAAACATGTCAGATGCTGTAAAGTTAATTGTAGACGCATATGTCACCCTGAAAGATCGGGTCGCTCTTGAGGAGATGCGGGAACATCGCCAACGGTTACGAAGAGACCTTCAGGCCAAGGCTGGCGGTTGGGTCGATGTGAATCGATCGATTCAACTTTTCGACGAGGACATTGAAGCCGTCGAGGCGGGACTGGCGAGACTGTAGGCGGCGCGGCTCAGGTGTTTGCTGATCGCTTACCCGAGCTTCGGCTTGGATTCGAACGAACCGGGGACCATTCGATTTACGGGCCCAGGTTTCCCCTTTGGATCAAAGGACGGTCACCAACCGAGCAAGAGGTGATTTTCGCTTGAGGGAGTTTTGGCCAATTCTGAAACTCGACTTAGGGAGATGGCCTCCGCCGTCGGCTTACTGGAAACATTTCTGCTCTCGGAGAGCGCAGCGGAAAACATGAAGGGCGCCAAATCGGGCGAGGTTACATCTCCGTTGGGCGACAATCGCGCGACCAGTCTACCGCAGTCCCAAAGTTCAACCTCATGTCCATCAGCAATTTGTTTGGCTGCGCTCAACGCAGTGGCATCGTCGGGCTGATCGCTCAAAAAATCCTTGACCTTAACAAAGCGATGGCCGTCGATACCCAGAATATAGGCCCGATAGTCTCGCATGGCACTGCTCCCTTTCCGATTGCTTCCAGACAACAATAAATCCGACGTTCGGTTCCAAATTGGGCCGCCAAGTGGCAAAAATAGGCCAAGCCAATAAGGGTAGGAGCTGTCGCCGTCTGCCTCAGATGCTGCCCGACAATCTCCGCGCGCTTTCTGGTGCTGATCTGTGTTTGTTTGAGAATCTCTGGGGACAGGAGTACTCACGGGGCTGTGACTCTGCCCCGTCAATGGCGCGCAGCGAGGGGTTTTCGGCGGGGCGGTCGCTCTCCGATCAGCAGCGCAGCCAGTACCCGGCCCCTGTTCTGGGCTTCGAAGGAGCCTGCCCTTATTCGACCCGGGTTTGCTCTGGGCTGCCGGACAGCGAAGAGACTGAAAGCCGTCCCTCGCTTTGTTTAATTTTTATTTTTCCCGGGCCGAAGCGAGAACCGGGCGAGCTTTCGAAAGATATGACTAATTCGCCGAAAATTGCTGGTTTTGGCACATGAAATCGCACTTCTAGCGGCAAAACAAGGCGTATTTGTTCCAAAAGGGCTCAGCGAACTTTCGGTTCCAAAGACGATAAATCATCTGCTCGGGTGTTCCACGAACAACGGGAGTTTCGCGATCCACGTTCTGATGATAAGGAAGCTTGGACCATTCAAATTATATGTTTGTTAAGTATTGGGTAGTCCTTGAATTACTCGGGCAAAATCGACGCTAAGGGGCCCCCCATTAACGGGCTCGGGGCGTATTCAGGCGGCCACGCCCACGTAGAGACGATTGACGCCGCCCAGGCTCCTTCGGACGCGATTATCGTCCCCGACGCCCAGTTGCTCTTCCATGGCGATTTTAAGCGGTCCGGCGTCGATCTTGTTCTTTCCGGCGCCGATCGAGAGTTGGTTCTGCACGATTACTTCAAGGGCGAGAAGCGCGCGGCTTTGTCGTCGCCCGACGGCGCTCATCTTACCGGCGATCTCGTCAACGCTCTGGCTGGTCACGTCGAATACGCGCAGGCCGACGGCAGCGCGAGCGCCCATCAGGTCATTGGCCATGTGACCAAGCTCGTCGGCACCGCAGCCGCAATCCGCAACGGCGTCTCGATCATTCTGAATAATGGAGATAACGTCGAAAACGGCGACGTCGTCACATCCGGATCGGATTCGAAGCTCGGCATCACCTTCATCGACGGCACGGTGTTCGGCCTGTCGTCGAACGCGCGCATGGTGCTCAACGAGATGGTCTACGACCCGAACGGGTCGAACAATTCGTCGCTGCTCAGTTTGGTGGCCGGCACCATCACGTTTGTGGCCGGCGAAACGGCGAAGCACGGCGACATGAAGGTCGACACGCCGGTTGCGACCATGGGCATCCGCGGCACCGCGGTCCTGGTCGAGATCGACTTCACCGTGCCCGGCCAGGGCGCGCCGGATGCAAGATTCCAGGTCCTGGTCGAGCCGGACGGCACGACAGGTTCCTATATCCTGTTTGACAAGACGACGCTGACTCCGCTGGCCGTCGTCAACCAGGCCGGACTGCAGATCAACATCTCGAACGGGATCATGAGCCAGACGCTGACTCCGCTGTCGCCGGAGATCCAGCAGCTCATCAACGATGTGTTCTCGCTGAAATTCACCGACAGCTCGAACACCAAGTCGCTGCAGAATTTCACCGATACGATCACCCCGCAGGCGTTATCGCCGATCAAGCTGGCAAGCGGAGACGCGGCTACTCCAGTGGTCCTGTTCACAAACGCGCCAACCAATCCCTCGCCGTCTCCATTTGCAGGCCCCCCAACCTTCGTTCCTCCCAATCTCAATCCTCACATTGACCAACCACCAACAGTTGTCGTTTCCGGGAACGCCACCCTTACGGCCCACAGCGGTACATCTCAGAGCACTGGGGTCGATAGCGTATCGGGTACGATCCGTTTTGCCGACATCAATGCAGGCGATCTTCCAACTGTAAGCGCGAACTTCGTTTCTTTGAACCTGCTGGACGCTCAACACAACAACATCACGGCGACGCTGACGTCGCAGCAAATTGCAGCGATAGCGGCCCAGCTTGTTGTGACACCCAGTCCTGGTAACAATAATAACGGTTTGGCGACCTGGACTTACAGTGCTGCAGACACAGCGTTCAACTTCCTGACCGCCGGCGAGACACTGACGTTGACCTACGACGCGGTGGTTAACAACAATTTCCCGGCGTTCGATCAGGTCACCACGGTCCCATTCACGATCACGATCAATGCTACCAGTTCCGTCGAATGGATTCATCCGACAGGGGGGCTGTGGAGCGTCGGATCCAACTGGAGTTCGGGCACGGTCCCTACGGCAACTGACGATGCCATCATTCCGGCGCAAGATATTCCGGGGGGCAGCGGCCTTTACGACGTGACCATTCAAACGCCGGCTGTTGCGCGAAATCTGACATTAAATGCCGACGATACCACCGGCGCCCAGGTGACCAACGACAGCACGCTCGCGATCGGCGAGGTGCTGACCATCTTCAACAACGGCGTCCTGGACAATTCGGAGTCGGGCACGGTCAACGTCGGGCAGAAAATTGAGCTCTTGAACCAGAGTTCGCTGTTGAATTCAGGGCTGATCACGCTTGGCCAAGGCGGCGATTTTGAGGATTCATCGAGCGTTACGAATTCCGGAACGATCGAGATCGCTGGTGGTACGCTTAATGTTCAGGTCGATATCGCTAATTCCGGAGGTGTGATCAACATCGACGACGGCGCCACGCTGACGCTGTCTGGCGCCACCATCGATGGCGGCACCATCAATGACGGCACGGCCACCGGCACCAGCTCGCCGGTATTCGGAAGCATCGACGTCACGGGTTCGAGCACGATTAGCAACGCCAGCCTCAACGATGGCGGGGTAACGGTTGCGAGCGGCGTCACATTGACGCTGGACGGCGACACGGTGAGCGGGACCACCTTCACCGACACCGCCAGCGGCGCCACCATCCAGATCGATGACGGCACCGTTCTGACATTGACCGGCGGCGCTACCATCAATGGTGGCACCATCAATGACGGCACAGCCAGTGGGAACCAAGACTCAGTCTTTGGCAGCATCGACATCATCGGTTCGAGCACGATCAGCTATGCCGTCTTGAACAATGGCGGAGTGACGATTGCGAGCGGCGTCACGCTGACGCTGGACAACGACACGGTGAACGGGACCACTTTCACCGACGCAAGCGGTGCCACCATCCAGATTGACGACGGCACCGTTCTGACGCTGACGGGCGCCACTATCAATGGCGGCGCGATCAATGACGGCACGGCGAGCGGGACCGGCGAGCCAGTGGTGTTCGGTGGCATCGCGGTTACCGGTCCGAGCACAATCAGCAATGCCTTCTTGAACAATGGCGGAGTGACGATTGCGAGTGGCGTGACGTTGACGTTGAGCAATGACACGATCACCGGTACGACCTTTACCGACGTCGACGGCAGCACTGCCGAGGTCGAAAGCGGCGACACCCTCGCGCAGAACGGTTCCGCCATTAGCGGCAGCGTCGCCGGCACAATCGATATAAGCGGGGCCGTCACGTTTCAAAGCGGGGTGGTGGTGAATGGTGGCGCGATGTCAGTCGCGAGAGGGGCGACGCTCGACATCGAAAATCCAGTAACGGGCGTCGGCGCCACCTTGAATGACGTCGACGTCATGAATTCGGGAACCATCCAGGTAGATACGGCCGGGCCAGAGACCAAGATCATCTCGCTTGTGCTCGACGGTGGCACGACGGTGACCGGCGGCACGCTGCTGATTCACGTCGACTTTCCGGTACCCGGAATTGAGGGGGCCGTTGAGATCGGCGCAGGCGGTGCCACGTTCGAGAACGTCACGGTTGACAACAACAATATTCTGACCATCGACGATGGCGTTACGCTCACCCTGGGCGACAACACCGTTGTCAATAACGGCAAACTGGCGATCGGCACGCTGGGCGTGCTCGACGTCGAGCAGGGGGGGCCGGGCACCCTTCCCGAAGGCACGCCGGACGCGACGTTGGACGGGGTCACGGTCGCCAATGGCGGCAACATCGAAATCGGAGCAACCGGCACTAGTGATCCGACGCTTCTACTCGACGATGGCACCGTGATCAGTAACGGCATGCTGACTGTCGGGTCACTCGGAACGCTCGAGATCGGGACGGGTGGAGCGACATTTGACGGCGTGACCGTCGAAAACAACAATGTTCTTTCGATCGACAACGGCGTTACGCTCACGCTGGACGACAACACCGTCATCAGTGATGGCAACCTGGCGACGGGTACGCTTGGCGTGCTCGATGTCGAACAGGGCCCGGGCACGCTTTCGGAAGGCGTGCCTGACGCGACGTTGGACGGGGTCATTGTCGCCAACGGCGGCAGCATAGAAATTGGCACGACCGGTACTGGTGATCCGAGTCTGCTGCTTGACGGCGGCACGATGATTAGCGACGGCGTGCTAACTGTCGGATCGGCCGGAACGCTCGAGATCGGCGCGGGAGGGGCGACACTGAATGATGTCGCCGTCTTCAATAGCAATACCATCGATGTTCTTGCAGGCGGTGTCCTCAACCTCGACAGTACCAGCGTTGCCAACTTTGGCGTCACGACCGTGAACGGCGGCGGGACGCTGGATCTGAATGGGGCAACCTTCATCGGCGGCACTCTGAGTGGCGCCGGCGAGATCGCGACCGTGGGCGGCGTGAACGTTCTTGTCGATCTGGCGATTGCTAGCGCTACAACGGTCGACGTGACCGACAACACGGTTCTGGAGCTCGCTGGTTTGATTTCCAATAGCGGGCTGATCGCTTTGAACTCCTCGGGTGACACGACCGCATTGGAAATTTCGGGCAGTGTCCTGCTCGATGGCAGCGGCCAGGTTGCCCTGACTGATAACGCCCACAACGCCATCGTCAGCGACGGTTCGGCGGCGGTGCTTATAAACTCGAACACGATTACCGGCGCGGGCACAATCGGGGACCAATTCCTGACGCTCGTGAACGACGGCACGATCGATGCGACCGGAACAAACCTGCTGACCATTGATACCGGCGTCAACACCGCGACCAGCGCTGGACCGGAAGGCAGTCACTGGTCCGTAGGCAGCCTTGCGGTCACGAACGATAGCGCGGGTATTCTGGAAGCCTCAGCAGGCCACGCCCTGCAGATCGATGATGATGTCCTGAACAATGGGCTCATTGAATCCGGTAACACCGGTGGCACTTCGGCTGCGGTGGTCAACGTCGCCGGGAATATGACCGGAACGGGGTCCATCGACATCTTCGACAACGCAACGGTCGAGATCGGTGGTTCGGTTTCCTCCGGCCAGACCGTGACCTTCGAGGTCTCCAATGGAGCTGCCGAGCTGATCCTCGATGATCCGCAGGGTTTCCAGGGACTGGTCAAGGGCCTCGTGGAAGCTTCCTCCGAGGCTGCCGAGAATTACATCGATCTAAAGGGTTTTTCATACAGCAACTCTGGAACGGAGGTGGTGTCGGCTTTGTTCGATTCCGGCACCGACGTCACCGCAGTCACCATCACCAACGGTGCAAATAATCTCACGATCGATCTGGTTGGCAACTACCACAAGGGAGCTATCGAGTTTGCCAGTGATGGAGCTGGCGGGACATTATTCTCGGATCCGGCTGCGAATTCCGGTGCGGTGACGATCGCCAGCGACACCACGCTGGACATCGCTTCTGCCAGCGCGGCGATGGTGAGCTTTGCCAACGGCAACGGCAACACCGGCGAACTCGTGCTCGATAATGCCAAGGCCTTCACCGGTCAAATTGCTGGATTCGCGGGTAACGGAACGATCTCAAATTCGGATCTGATCAACCTCGCCGATGTCAACATTGCCAGCGTCGCAATGAGCAAGACCAGTTATACGCAGAACGGGAACGGTACCGGAACGCTAAGCCTGTACGACGCCAATGGCCATGCGCTTGACAGTATTACGTTCGATGGAAGTTACCAGTTAGCGAATTTCACCATTGAGAACGATGGTAGCGGTCATACGCTGATCGTCGATCCGCCGGCGTCCTCCGGAGCTAACGCCAACTCGAGCGTGGTCGTGAATAATGCCGGCCCGGCTGCGAATTCCGTTGTCATGCACGATCCCGGCCCCAGCGACAATTTCGCGTTCAATTTCGTAGGTGTCAGCCATCCCACGGTGACGGACTTCCATCCGTTTTCTGAGGGCCCACAGTTCGGTAGCTCGACATTTGCGAGCGTACAGGCTCTCTTCGCCATGCACGACGACGGCCACGGCCGCACGGTCGTTGCCCTTGATGATCACCACAGCATTGCCTTGAGCGACGTTCACAAGCCGCTGCTGCACATCGGCGACTTCCACGTCATCTAGACGTGGCAGTCGCAAGCCAATCCGGCGTGCTGCGCGGGCAATGGTGTCGGATCCGGAGTTCAGTTGAAGGCTGAGTTCAGGGGATTTTCGATCGGCGTCAGGTCTGGCCGGTTTGGCTCTGGCGGCCTTCGCCGGCGCCGCAGCGGGCGATGGTGAACGCATGAAGTCTTGATCAGGGCGCTTGCCGCCATGATTTGCTATAAAAACATTCGTTATTCTAGAGATAAATTCGATCACTGAAGGCGCCATAATAACTGTGGTCTAATAAAATGACTGACTATTACGCGTTGATCAAAAGAGCTGTCAGCCGTCTCGATCCAACCGCGCCCCGTGAACGCAGGCGGGCGCTTTACGAGCGCGCACGCGCTGCCCAAACGACTCAACTGCGCACCATTAGCCCGCCGCTTTCTGAAGCCGAAATCGTCAGCGAGCAACTGGCGCTGGAGGAGGCCGTGCGCAGGGTCGAAGCTGAGACCGCCAAGCGCTCAGGCGATGTTCTTGTCCGAACATTAAGCGATTTGCTCGCTGCCGCTGACAGAATAGGCGAACCAATCACACGAGCTGAGAGTGCTGCTTCCGGCGTTCGTGCAGAGGCCTTGGTCAACCCCTCCGCGCCTAACCAAAGTAACGAAGTGTCGCCGCCGATGGTCATTTGTGGCGGAGGGACCGGCAGACTGGTTAGATATTGGCGCTGGCGTTCGCTCCCACGACGGAGCGCTGCGTCAAACTTAGCGAGCGGGCGCTAGTATTTTCCTCATTTATTGAGCGCCCATCTCACGCTAAGATGAGCCTTTTTAGGCTCCTTTATGCATACCATAGCCATTTCATTGATAGTCTGCGGATTCATGTTTAATTGCTACGCGATCGCCTTCCTGTTGCTGGAAAAGCGCAAAACAGACCTACAGAAGAAAATCTTCCAGGAAAATCTTGAAGAGATCGACTACCATCTTCGTAAGGCTCGAAGGGGTAGAATAGCTGGCGGTTGACAAATTGATCGCTACGAGAGGGACGGCAAATCGTAATGCTTCGCAAGTTGATAATCGCTGGCGCTTGGTCGTGTCTTGCATTCGTCATTTATGCGACGCTTTCGTCGATTGATGCGCGACCGGTGATAGCTGGGGGTTTTTTCACCATATTAGAGCGCTTCGGCGCATACTTGGTTTTCGGACTCCTCTTTTATTTGGCGTATCCGCGCTATCTGACGTTTGTTTGCATCATGGTGTTCGGGAGCGCGGTTACCCTGGAGTTGCTGCAGAACCTTGTCCCAGATCGTGACCCGCGTTTGTTGGATGCGATGGAGAAACTGTTAGGTGGGACAGCCTGCATCGTGTTGGGTATTTCCCAATCAAGCATCTGGCCTAAACTCATTCCAGGAAACGATCGACCGCCACGTAACTAGCCTACGTCCTACTTGTCGTTCAATCGTCGATTGTTGGTGAATAGTCAGTTGCAAGATTTGGTCCGTGTTTTTCGACGTGAAGCGGCGCGTTTCTAGTTTGGGCTCGGCTGCCTGAAGTCTCCATAGCGTCGCACCCAGCCTTGTGCGTTTCTTCGCCATCTAAAGCGCTGACCAGAATTGCCTACATATTGCCACCGAGGTGGCTAATCTTGCCCGGGGTCCCGAGGTAAAGCGTAGCCATTAGGTGCGAGCTGATTGACTAGCCGGGCGGACTCAACTTAATTGTTGCATAACAAGGCGCTGGGATGTCTGCGGGTATCTTTCGACGAAGAGCGGTTGCGGTCCTTCTGTTGACGTGGATGGGGCCGCTACCGGCTCTCGCCGACACGATCGAGGCTGCCTTGGTGCGCGCCTACCAAAACAATCCGCAGCTTAATGCGCAACGGGCCTCGGTGCGGGCCACGGACGAAAACGTACCGCAGGCTTTGTCTGGATACCGGCCGAAGGTCGCGGTGACCGCGAGTGCCGGTTATCAATATACTGATGTGGGCGAGACCCAGGGCGGCACCGCGACACAAATCGTGCGGACGGAAGTTCACGGCACTGATCCGCCGCGTGCCGCCGGTATGACCATCACCCAAACCTTGTACAACGGCAATCAGACCGCCAATAAAACGCGAGCTGCTGAAAGTCAGGTCTCCGGCGCCCGTGAAGCCTTGCGCGTGCTCGAGGAGAACGTCCTGCTGGCTGCGGCGACCGTGTACATGGATTATCTGCGCGATGCGGCGATCGTCGAGGTGAACCGCAGCAACGTTCGCGTTCTCGATCAGACGCTCAAGCAGACCCAGGACCGGTTCAATGTCGGAGAGGTAACCCGCACCGATGTTGCGCAGTCGGAAGCGCAACTCGCGGCCGGCAAGACGCAGCTTCTGGCAGCTCAAGCGACGCTGACGACCACGCAGGCCAATTTCCGGCGCATCATCGGTAACGAGCCCCAGGCGCTGGCGCCGGGCTCTCCGGTCGATCGTTATCTACCGGCATCGCTTCCAGCGGCCGTCGAACTCAGCCTGATCGAAAACCCGAACGTCACCGCGGCGATGTATGGTATCGACGTGAATTTTCTCCAGGTCAAGGTGAACGAGGGCGCGCTGCTGCCGACGGTTAGTTTGCAGGCTGCGGTACAACAGTCCTATGAGCAGAGCCTGCAAGTGTTCCGCACGTTCGGCGCTTCCGCGATCGCGCAACTGTCGGTTCCGGTCTATCAGGGCGGCGCGGAATATTCGCTGATCCGTCAGTCCAAGGAATCGCTTGCGCAACAGCGTCTCGTTCTCGAACAGACCCGCGACCAGACCCGCGCCAACACGGTTACCGCCTGGGGACAGCTGGTGGCCGGCAAGGCCCAGGTAGCGTCAGCCCAGTCGCAGGTGACCGCATCGGAAATCGCGCTCAACGGCGTGCGTGAAGAAGCCAAGGCGGGGCAGCGAACCACGCTCGACGTGCTCAACGCCCAGCAGGCACTGGTCAATGCACGGGTTGCGCTCGTGACGGCGCAGCATGATCGCGTCGTGGCTTCGTATAGTGTGTTGTCTTCCGTAGGACGGCTTTCGCCGCAGGTCCTCGGTCTGCCGACAACGACCTACGATCCCAGCGTGCACTATCAGCAAGTGCGTGACAGCTGGTTTGGCGTTCGTACGCCCGACGGCCGTTGATCGTCGCCGTGTTGTTGCAAGGCCTGGCTCACCTGTAGCGCCGGGCGTCTGTTGTCGCGGCACCGCCCCCGTGTCCTTCCGGTGGACCTTGGCGTTGCTTGCAATCATTTACGGCCCTGACGTAGCGTTCTGGGAGGCGGCAGAGCGATTCGCTGCGCATCGGATTTTCAAGAGCGGACATCGGTGCGCGGGGCGTGCAAAGGTGACTGCGATGCGTCGGACGGCGTTTGTCTGGGGACAAGTTGGGTCGGCGCGATGAAAATCCGCACCTGTCTATCCGGAATCAGCAAATGCCTGCCTCGCTTGGTGTAAAAACGCTGTCGAGGGCGTTGATGAGGTGGGACCGGAAATGACGCAGCCTGCGAAGGTTCAAGAACCCTCAATGGAGGAGATTCTGGCGTCGATCCGGCGTATCATCGCCGATGACGAGGCGAAGCCTGCCGCTGCCGAAAAAGCGCCGGCCCCAAGCCCGCCACCTGCAAGTCCTCCGCCTGCCGCACCTCCGGTAGCGGCCAAGCCTGCGCCACCTCCTGCTGCACCTGCGCCGGCCCCGAAAGCCGCAGCTCCTGCGCCGCCACCTCCAACGCCTGCGCCGGCATCGAGCAATAGCCAAGACGATATTGACGCGCTCCTCAACGGCCTGGACGAAGCCACGACCCCCGAAGAAATCCGACCCGCCGCGGCCGAACCGGATGTTCTGGATCTGACCGATGAGATGGCGTTGCCTGAGCCGCCACCTCAGCCCGCCTTCAGGAAGGTCGATCCGCCGGACGACCTCGAGTTCACTGAAGCAGTCGCCAAGGCGCCCCCGCGCGAGCCGGCGTTCGATCTGCCTCCGCCAAGCCCGATGGATGCCCCGCCAATCCTGTCACGCTCGACCGTGTCGGCGGTGGAATCGGCGTTCAATAGCCTCGCTCACACGGTGTTGAGCAATAACGCGCGGACGCTGGAAGACCTGGTCAAGGAAATGTTGCGTCCGATGCTGAAATCCTGGCTCGACGACAATTTGCCGGGGCTTGTGGAACGTATCGTCAAGGCGGAAATCGAGCGGGTTTCGCGCGGGCGCTGAACTAATTGCGCGCAATGACCGATTGCCGGTCGCGATTACCGCCATTACATCACCTTTATCTCCTAGTCCGGCCTGACAGCGTGTTGACTTGGCACGCCGGGGCGGCTTCTTAGCCCGTTCAGGTTCCCCGAATGCAACCGTCATGATCGAGAAAAACTACCAGCCCGCCGATATCGAAGAACGCATGTCCGTCATTTGGGAGGACAGCCGCGCCTTCAGTGCTGGACGGCCGGAACGCCGCGACGCCAAGCCTTTCACCATCGTGATTCCGCCGCCCAACGTGACGGGCTCGCTGCATATGGGGCACGCGCTCAACAACACCTTACAGGACATCCTTTGCCGTTTTGAGCGGATGCGGGGCCGCGACGTGTTGTGGCAACCCGGCACGGATCACGCCGGCATCGCGACCCAGATGGTGGTCGAGCGGCAATTGATGGAACGGCAAGAGCCGGGCCGTCGCGACCTCGGCCGCGAGAAGTTTCTTGAACGGGTCTGGCAGTGGAAGGCCGAAAGCGGCGGCATCATCGTCAACCAGTTGAAGCGGCTTGGCGCCTCCTGCGACTGGTCGCGCGAGCGCTTCACGATGGACGAGGGACTGTCGTGGGCCGTTGTCAAGGTTTTCGTGGAACTGCACCGTCAGGGCCTGATCTACAAAGACAAGCGGCTCGTGAACTGGGATCCGAAGCTGCTCACGGCGATTTCCGATCTCGAGGTGCAACAGACCGAGGTCAAGGGCAGCCTCTGGTATCTGCGCTATCCCATCGAAGGCAAGACGTTCAGCCCGGACGACACTACAAGCTTCATCGTGGTCGCCACCACGCGGCCCGAGACGATGCTCGGCGACACGGCCGTGGCCGTGCATCCCGATGACGAGCGCTATCGGGACCTGGTCGGCAAGCACGTGATCCTGCCGCTGGTCGGGCGAAGGATTCCGATCGTGGCCGACGAATATTCCGATCCGGAAAAAGGCTCGGGCGCGGTCAAGGTGACGCCGGCGCACGACTTCAATGACTTCGAAGTCGGCAGGCGCCACAACCTGCCGCAGATCAGCGTGCTCGACAAAGAAGCCTCGCTGGCGCTGGTGGGCAACGAAGATTACCTGCGAGGGCTACCCGAAGGATCGGCCCAACTTGCAGAAGAATTGAACGGCCTCGACCGTTTTGCCGGGCGCAAGCAGATCGTGGCGCGCATGGAAGATTTCGGCTTCCTGGAGCGGATTGAGCCAAACACACATATGGTGCCGCACGGCGACCGCTCCGGCGTCGTCATCGAACCCTATCTGACCGACCAATGGTACGTCGACGCCAAGACGCTGGCTCAGCCTGCGATCGCGGCCGTGCGTAACGGAACGACAGTCTTCGTTCCGAAGAATTGGGAAAAGACCTATTTCGACTGGATGGAGAACATCCAACCATGGTGCGTCTCCCGCCAGCTTTGGTGGGGTCACCAGATTCCGGCCTGGTACGGTCCCGACGGCAAGGTATTCGTCGCCGAGACGGAAGAGGAAGCCGTTGGCAACGCGCTTGGTTATTACGTCGAGCAGGAGGTCATCACGGCCGAGCAGGGGCGTGAGATGGCGCTCGACCGCAACAAACGTGCCGGTTTTATCACCCGCGACGAAGACGTGCTCGACACCTGGTTCTCCTCGGCGCTCTGGCCGTTTTCGACCCTCGGCTGGCCCGATGACGCACCGGAGGTGAAGCGCTACTATCCGACGAATGTTCTGGTCACCGGCTTCGACATCATCTTCTTCTGGGTCGCCCGCATGATGATGATGGGTCTTCATTTCATGAAGGAGGCCCCGTTCTCGACGGTCTACATCCACGCCCTCGTCCGCGACGAGAAGGGCGCCAAGATGTCGAAGTCGAAGGGCAACGTCATCGATCCCCTGCATTTGATCGACGAATACGGCGCCGACGCGCTGCGCTTCACTCTGGCTGCCATGGCCGCGCAAGGCCGCGACATCAAGCTCGCGGCAAGCCGCGTCGAGGGCTATCGCAACTTCGCGACCAAGCTGTGGAATGCGTGCCGCTTTGCGGAGATGAATGTCTGTGCGACGCCTGCCGATTTCGATCCCGCCAAAACCGTGCAGACGTTGAATCGCTGGATTGTACATGAGACGGCGCGCGCCACGCGGGAGGTCACCGAGGCCATCGAAGCGTATCGCTTCAATGATGCCGCCGGCGCGACCTATCGCTTCGTCTGGAACGTTTATTGCGACTGGTATCTGGAATTGGCCAAGCCGGTATTGATGGGCGAAGAGGGCGACGCGAAGGCGGAAACCCGCGCGACGGTGGCGTGGGCGCGAGATGAAATTCTCAAACTGCTCCACCCGTTCATGCCGTTCATCACCGAGGAGCTGTGGGCGGTGACGGCCAAACGCGAGGGTCTGCTCACTTTGGCGCCATGGTCGCGAAAGGCAAACGAGTTGACGCTGGAGCAATTGGCGCTCGCTGCAGCCGCGAGCCCGAATGAGTCTTTGCTGATGCCGGTTCTGCCGATCCTCGACACGGCCGAGTTCAGCGATCCCGATGCCGAGGCCGAGATCGGCTGGGTGGTCGATCTTGTCACCGCGATCCGCTCGGTCCGCGCCGAAATGAACATCCCGCCCTCGACACTGACTTCGCTGGTGCTGTCGGGCGCATCCCCCGAAACCAAGGAGCGCGCCCCGCGCTGGAATGACGTCATCAAGCGAATGGCGCGGCTCTCTGACATTTCCTTTGCCGACCGCGCACCGGAGGGTTCGGTGCAACTATTGGTCCGAGGCGAAGTCGCTTCGCTGCCGCTGAAAAGCGTGATCGACCTTTCGGCCGAGAAGGTGCGGCTCGACAAGGAACTCGCCAAGGCCGATGCCGATATCAAGCGGGTCGATGCCAAGCTTGCGAATGAGAAGTTTGTCGCCAACGCGCCCGAGGAAGTGGTCGAAGAGGAAAAAGAGAAGCGTGAGGCGGCGTCTGCCCGAAAAGCCAAAATTTTCGAGGCGTTGGAGCGGCTGAAGAGCGCGGCGTCTTAATACGGCGAGAACGTCGTTCAGGTGCTCGTCGCCTCGTGCTGAGTAGTCCCTTCCTTGCTGCGGACCCCATACATCGAGAGGCCCAGCAAGATATAGGCGCCCGAGGTCCAGACGGCCTGCCAGTTCTGGGTTCCCTCGATGAAGACGATGTAGAGCGCGCTGAAGAAGAAAACTCCCGCAAACACCGTCTCGGCGATCGGCCGGATGCCCGCGCGAGGGCGGTTGAGCCATGACAACGCAGCCAACGGCACCGCCGCGATCGTCAGGGTAGCAAACGGCAGATCCTGCCAACGCGGATCAAACACCGAATCCAGGGCGGTTCCCGTTGCGATCACGATGATCACCATTAAAACGATGCCGAGGAAAACCGAGGGGAACGACTGGATCCTGCCTTCGCGCGGTCCCATCAGCTCCAAAAACGCGGGCAGCGCACGCCCCGACATCAAGGCATTGGCACATAACAACGGCGCCGCCGCGGAGACCGCCAGCAGCGCGCTCCATCTAAGCCAGCCTCCCCATCCAAAGCTTTCATACGCCGTCTTGTCGATCGCTATCCCCAACAGCACGCCAGCGACGGTTGCCGAAACGCAGACGGCGATCCACGAGGAAGGCCGGGGTTTCCACGGTCTGCGTCGCTGGCTAAGCCAAGCCACCGCGTATACTGCGATCGCCAAAATTACCCCGCTGCCCATCAGCGGCTTCCACCGGGGATAGTTGCTGACGGGGACGCCGGGTGGAAATTTCAGCGTGCGATGGTCTGCGAGAAACAGACCCCAGTAGCCGCCCACGGTGCCTTCCCAATATCGCTTCCAGGACGCGTCGAACGCCTCGATCAGATTGACGCGGAAATTGTCGCGCTTGGCGACATCAAGGATTTCCGAAATCACGCGGGCCTGGTTGATGCGCGACGGAAGCGCTCCCTCGCGCATCCGCCCCATGCTTGGCCAGCCGGTTTCGCCGATCAGTACTTCCTTACCTGGAAAGGCGAGGGACACTTGCTTGTGGATGGCCGCAACCTGTGCGGCCGCATTCTCAGCCCGGGTTGGAATGTCGTCCCAATAAGGCAGGACATGGATCGTCACGAAATCGACCGCGTCCTGGATTTCCCGATAGCGCAACCAGTAGTCCCAGGTGTCGGCGTAAGTCACGGGCACCTTGACGCGCGCTTTGACCGACAGGAGCAGCTCTCGCAGATCAGACGGCGTCATATCTCCGTGCAGCAAGACCTCGTTGCCGACACTGATCGCCGTGATCGTATCCGGGTACTTCTGCGAAAGTGCGACGGCGGTGTCGACGAGTTGCACGTTCTTGAAGCGGTTGTTGCCGATCCAGATTCCCAGAAAGACTTTCAGCCCAACCTGCGATGCGAGCTCGGGCACCTTGTCCAGGCCGTTGTCGACGGAATAGGTACGGATGCAACGCGATATGCCGGCCAATTCAACCAGATCTTCACGGATCTGTTCCGCGCTCACTTCCACTGAGGGATTCAACGGCGTCTGGTCATCCCGAAATGGCGCGTAGGACACGCATTCAAGCTTGGCGGCGGCATCAATCGGTGCGCGCGCCAGTGTGACCGGCTCGGCCAACCACCACCAAACCGAGGCAATGACCGTTAAGGAGATGAGGAGAAGCGCCAGCGGCGCGCGAACGGCAATTGGTTCTATCCTCCAGGAAATTTGTCGATTATGGTCCAGCCGCACGCGGTCGGCTGGCGGGGTCGAACGCAACACAGGCTCGTGATAGCAAATTGTCTTCACCAATAAAGGCCGTCCCGTTCAACAACAAGTGACGTGATGCTTTTCAACGGACTTTCCCGACGACGGTTTGCAAAATTTGCAGCCTGGTCAGCTCTCGGAATTTCGGCCAAATCTGCGAAAGCAGCCGGGGGCACATCAAGCGCCGCGATCGAACCTTCCAAGAGCCGGCTTGCCACCTTTCCGCCTGACTTCCTGTGGGGGACGGCCACCTCCGCCTATCAAATCGAGGGCGCGGTCAATGAAGACGGCCGCGGTACATCGATCTGGGATCGTTTTGTTCGCGTCAAGGGCAAGATAGTCGATCAAAGCACCGCTGACGTCGCGAACGATCATTACCATCGCTACAAGGAAGACGTTCAGCTCATCAAGGAGCTCGGCGCCAAAGCCTATCGCTTTTCGATCGCCTGGCCTCGCGTGTTTCCGGATGGGACAGGCACGCCTAATCCCAAGGGCCTCGATTTTTACCAGCGGCTTCTGGACGAGCTGCTGGCCAACGGCATCGAGCCGTTTGCGACGCTATATCATTGGGACCTGCCGCAGGCGCTTCAGGATCGTTACGGTGGGTGGAGATCGCGCGATACAGCGAAGGCTTTTGCCGATTATGCCGGATATGTCACCGAGCGAATCAGCGATCGCGTGACGTCCATCTTCACCATCAATGAATGCGCCAGGCTTGTGCAGGCCGGCTTCGGCATGGCCATTGACGCGCCGGGCCTTAACCTTCCGCAGAAGGAAATCAACCAGGTTCGTCACCATGTGGCGCTGGGCCATGGTCTTGCGGTGCAGGCCGTCCGGGCGCACGGGCGCAGCGGGACGAGAGTGGGCCCGGCCGAAAATATCGAGGTTTGCATTCCCGCCATCGAGACGCCGGCCAACGTCCGCGCAGCGGAGATCGCCACGCGCGAGCTCAATGCCGGCTATCTGACCGCGATCCTCGAGGGCAAATACACCGATGGCTTCCTGGCCTATGCCGGCGCCAACGCTCCCGTCTTCACGCCGGAAGATCTCAAGATCATCTCTTCGCCGGTCGATTTTGTCGGCCTTAACCTGTACGTGCCCCATCATTACGTCGTGGCCGGCGAAAACGGTAACGACTTTTCCCTGCTGCCGTTTGCACCGACGTTCCCGCATATGGATTCGAACTGGCTCAGGATCGGCCCCGAGGCGATGTATTGGGCGCCGCGCTATGTCGAGAAACTCTGGAATGTAAAGTCGATCTATATCACCGAGAACGGAACGTCCGCGGCGGACCAGTTGAGCGCGGACGGCAAGGTCTACGATATCGATCGCATCATGTACCTGCGCAACTATCTGGCGCAGCTCAACCGCGCAACTTCGGAAGGCGTGCCGGTGCAGGGATATTTCCTTTGGAGCCTGATGGACAACTTCGAATGGGGCGACGGCTACGGAAAACGCTTCGGGCTGTACCATGTCGACTTCCAGACCCAGCGCCGTACGCCAAAGCTTTCCGCCTCCTTCTATCGCGAGGTCATCCAGAAAAATGCGGTGGCGTGATCCTGTCACGGCCGGCGTGCGACGGTTTCTTCGGCAAACGGCTTTGAGAGGAATTTTGAATCCTTCAGCCCATACCGCCAGGGCAGGTCGACCGCTTTGGTGAGGCCGATCCGCACGCCCGCGACAATCTCGGGTTTTGTGGTGGGCGCGTAGAGCGCAAACGGGGGAGCATCGAGCGCCAGCCCATTATGGGTATGGGTGATGCCGAGCGCTTCCGTCAGCTTGCCGGGCCCGGAGCACAGCGATCGCTCGTCGTGGAGGCCGCGCCGGCGCCGCATCGCCGGGATGCCATGGGTCGGTTCCAGCGCCCGGATCAGGACCGCGCTCGCTGAACCTGCCTTTTCGCAGACGAAATTGACGCACCAATGGATCCCATAGGAGCGGTAGACATAGACGAAGCCCGCCGGTCCAAACATCACGGCGTTCCGTGGCGTCGGGCCGCCGTAGGAATGCGCCGCCGGCTCGGTGTGGTGATAGGCCTCGACTTCGACGATGACCCCGCCGACGCCATCGACCAGCAGCGTTACGCCGATCAGGTCGGGGGCGACCTCCAGGACGCTGCGGTTGAAAAACGCCTTTTTGAGTTGTTTCCCGAGTTTTGGGCTGCTTCTGGCGGAATTTGGAGGCATAGGGTGGTATGCTAGGAGACCCGACCTGCCAAAGCGAGCGGTTGCGGTTCTTGGTCCACCGGATTAGCTAGATCGTGAGGAAAGTACGGATTCCCCATGGTCGTGATCGTCGATACCGTCTCCACCACGCCGGTGCGCCCGCGCCACCCCGAAAAGGTGAACCGGCCGGACTCGCTGTCGCCCCCGAAGCCCGACTGGATCCGCGTCCGCGCGCCGACCACGCGCGGCTATGCCGACACCCGCAATATCGTCAAGGAAAACGGCCTCGTCACGGTCTGCGAGGAGGCGGGTTGCCCGAACATCGGCGAGTGCTGGGACAAGAAGCACGCCACCTTCATGATCATGGGCGATACCTGCACCCGGGCTTGCGCATTCTGCAACGTCAAGACGGGAATGCCGGGGGCGCTGGACGCCACTGAGCCGGATCATGTCGCCGAGGCCACCTTTAAATTGGGACTAAAGCATGTGGTGGTCACGTCCGTCGACCGCGACGATCTCGCCGACGGCGGCGCGCGGCATTTCGCAGAGACCATCCGTGCCATCCGCGCGCGCTGCCCGGAAACAACCATTGAGATCCTCACGCCCGACTTCCTGCGCAAGGACGGCGCGCTCGAAATGGTGGTCGCGGCCAAGCCCGACGTGTTCAACCACAACCTCGAAACGGTGCCGTCGCGATATCTGAGCGTGCGGCCCGGTGCGCGCTATTTCCATTCGATCCGCCTCTTGCAACGGGTCAAGGAAATCGACCCCTCTATTTTCACCAAATCAGGCATCATGGTTGGCCTGGGCGAAGAACGCCACGAAGTCTTGCAGGTGATGGACGACCTTCGCTCGGCGGAGGTGGATTTTCTCACCATCGGCCAATATTTGCAGCCGACGCGGAAACATCACGCTGTGATGCGCTACGTGACCCCGGACGAGTTCGCGGGCTATGAGAAGGTCGCCTATACCAAGGGTTTCCTGATGGTATCGGCGAGCCCGCTGACCCGCTCGTCGCACCACGCCGGCGAAGATTTCGCGAGGTTGCAGGCGGCGCGCGCAGCGCTCACCGCTTAAGGCAATGCCGAGCTTTTCCAACAAGCGCCGGGTACAGCATACCGCATCCGAGATGTTCGACCTCGTCGCCGATGTCGAGCGCTATCCTGAGTTCGTCCCGCTCTGCCAATCGCTGAAAATCCGCCAACGGACGCCGAAGCCGGACGGCACGGAGGTCGTCGTGGCCGACATGACGGTGTCGTTCCATCTCGTGAAAGAGGGCTTTACCAGCGAGGTCACGCTCGACCGGCCCAACCTGAGGATCAACGTGCGCTATCTACGCGGGCCGTTCTCCAATCTCGAAAATCGCTGGACGTTCGAGCCCAAGGGCGAGAAGACCTGCGACGTCGGCTTTTTCATCGCTTATGAATTCAAGAGCCGGATGCTTGCCTTGCTCATGGGCTCGATGTTCGATGCCGCGTTTGGACGTTTTTCGGCCGCCTTCGAGAAGCGGGCGGATACTGTGTATGGGAAGGGCTAAGCGCGCGCCCCGGACGCGGCGCAGCATGAAGTGATGCGCCGCAGAGCCGGGGTCCACTTTCCTGTTAGCGTAGGTCCCGGTTCTGCGAAGCGGCACTCGTGTGCCGCATCGCGCCCGGGACACGGAGGGCGCGCGTCGCTTTCCGATTAACCTGTCAAACAGCAATTCCGGTGTCGTCGCGAGCGAAGCCAGTCCGGCCGTCGTCATTCCGGGATGATGCGTTAGCACCAGACCCGGAATCTCGAGATTCCGGATCGCCACTTCGCGTCGTCCGGAATGACGGCAGTACGACACGTCCCCGCGGCGCGGATAACGCCCGAGTTGTTGCTTCGGTCACGTCCCTCCAAACGAGGAGGGCGCAGGGAATGCCGGGTGCGTGACGCACCCATAGCCTCGCGTGGGAAATAGAAAGACCACACGAGCTTCAGTCACCACAGGTTCGCCGCCATCAACCGGCATTCCCTGCGCGATGGTTTTACGGTTTCCTTCGTGCTCGCCCCGGAGACCGGCTTTGTTGTCTCCGTCACCGGCGTGATGCGAAAGCATCATCGCCAACTTGATATCAGCGTCGGGATATCAGGCCCACACGACTTCACCGTCCGCCTGCAACGCCGCCCGTCCAGCGACATCGCCCGCGTCCACCGCATTTCACACCCAACGTTCGTGACGATCGCGAAGCGCCCCTCGGATTGGGGCGTGAAACGGAGCGAGCTGGTAGCTGTGATTTGCCCGTCGGCGCAAGGGGGTTTTGAAGAGGAGGAAGGAGAACAATTCGAGTCGGCAACGCCGAAGTAAAGCGCACGGCGAAGCGTGTGTTGTTCCCGCCACACGTCACAGGAAATGCAACTTCTAATATATGCCTGTCTTTCATCCTTGGGCCATTTTGTGTCATAGCCATCTGGGATTTGATTGCGCGGGGGACTTGAAGTGCGTCGTTTTGTTTTCGCTGGGGCGGGATTGTTTCTGACTGCTGCTGGATTGGCAGATGTGGCATTTGCCGCCGACCTTTCTGTGCCCAACTACACCAAAGCGCCAGTGCCGGCTGCCCAGGCTTTTAACTGGACAGGTTGCTACGTCGGTGCGGAGGGTGGCGGAAATTGGGGTAGAAGCGAACAGATCGCGGCTACAGGTCCAACTGCCGGTACATCCATCACCGGCGGGTTTGATTTGAGCGGCGGCATAGCCGGCGGGACCGTCGGCTGCAATTACCAAATGAGCAGCTTCGTGGTCGGCATCGAAAACGACTACTCGTGGACCAACAAGAAGGGAAGCGCTCCCGACCAGCCACCGTTCAACGCAGGTGCCACGAGTTCGACGAGTGAAAATTGGATTGACACGTTACGCGGCCGGGTCGGTTATTCCTGGGATCGATACTTGCTCTATGTGACTGGAGGCGGCGCTTGGGCAGGCACCGACGTCAATGTTACAAGATTGGTATCTGTGACGGACTCCCAGACGCGCACCGGTTGGGTTGCTGGTGTTGGTGGTGAATGGGCGGCCTGGACCGGCCCTTGGGGCGCACTAACGTTGAAGCTTGAATACCTGCACGCGGATTTTGGCAGCCAGCAGTACATCAATCCTCCGGTCGTTAACCCCGGTGGGACGATAGATACACGCAACGTCAAGCTTACGGACGATATGGTCCGCGTCGGAGCGAATCTGAAATTCAATTGGGGTGGACCGGTCGTCGCGAAGTACTGACCGTTCGTTTCCGACTTTGCGGGACTAGATCCGAACGCTACCCCCTCGGCCGTCGTCCCTTCACCGCATGCCGGCGCGGACTTCGCGTCACGCGCGGGCGGCCCCGGCTCACAGCGGCGCGTTTGGGTTTCGCCTGTTGCGGCCCGCGGGCCATCTCCATCAACATGCGTAACGCCTCGACGACGGAGCGTTGCCGGACCGCGCCGCGGCCGATCGCGCCAAAGCGGCACTCGCGGTTGCTGATCCTTCCATCACGCGCGGCGACCGCGAAGTGCACGAGGCCAACCGGTTTGCCGGGAACGGCGCCACCGGGTCCTGCAATTCCCGTAATCGAGACGGCGAGATCGACGTCCGCCCGCTCCAGCGCGCCGACCGCCATTTGCGTGGCGGTTTCCTTGCTGACGGCGCCGAAGGTCGCCAACGTGTCGGCCTCGACGCCGAGCATCGCGCGCTTGGCGTCGTTGGAATAGGTGACGAAGCCACGGTCGATCACATCAGAAGAGCCGGGAATGTCGGTCAATGCGCCCGCGACCAGGCCACCCGTGCAGGATTCCGCAGTCGCGATCGTCAGCTTGCGGCTGCGACAGAGATCGAGCAGCGAGCGGGCGAGGGCGCTACTTGAGCCGATTTGACGTTCGCTAGCCATCTCCCGCGTTTCCTCAAGCGAAGGTCAAACAGAAACCGGTCCTTTATCATCCCAAGGCAGGCGGATGGTGGCGCAAGCGGTCGCTGCGATGCCTTCCTCGCGGCCGGTAAAGCCGAGGCGCTCGCTGGTGGTCGCTTTCACGGCCACGCGCGAGAGTTCGAGCCCGGCAATCTCGGCGATCCGCGCGCGCATCTGATCGCGCAAGGGGCCGATCTTGGGGCGTTCGCAGATCAACGTGACTTCCAGATTGGCGATGCGGCCGCCCCGCGCGGTGACGCGTTCGACGGCGTATTTCAGAAACTTGTCTGAAGGAGCCCCCTTCCACTTCATGTCGCTGGGCGGAAAGTGCGAGCCGATATCGCCGTCCGCAAGCGCGCCGAGGATGGCATCGACGAGCGCATGGAGACCGACATCGCCGTCGGAATGGGCGAGAAAGCCTTTGCTGTGCGGCACGCGAATGCCGCAAATCATCAGATGATCGCCATCGCCGAAGGCATGCACGTCGTAGCCGGTGCCGCTCCTGACATCGCCGAGCAGGCTTGCGAGGCGTGCTTCCTCGCGGACGAAATCTTCAGGGGTGGTGAGTTTCATGTTCGCAGCATCGCCTTCAAATGTCGCAACCGTCAATCCCACCCATTCGGCCAGCGCCGCATCGTCGGTGAAATCGTCGCGGCCTTCCCGCGCGGCGCGCCGATGCGCCTCGAGGATCGTGTCGAAGCGGAACGACTGAGGTGTCTGTGCGATCCGCAAGCGCGCGCGCTCCGGTGTCGCTTCGATGTGGCCAGAGCCGTCCACAAGCTTGATCGTGTCAGTGACAGGAATGGCGGGGATGGCAGCGCCTGATATCGAAGCCGCGTCGATCGCGCGCGAAATCAGGGCAGGGGACACAAACGGCCGCGCCGCGTCGTGAATGAGCACGATGTCGGGCTTCACCGTGGCAAGCGCTTCAAGTCCTGCACGCACCGAGGCCTGCCGGGTGGCGCCACCCTTGGCAGGAGGGGCGTATTGCAGGCCGCGCACCGCCTCGTCGAAGACAGTGGCATCATCCGGATTCACCACCGGCTGCACCGTGGAAATCTGTGGATGAATACAAAACGGTTCCATGGCGCGGAAAATCACCGGCTGTCCGCCGATCGTACGGTATTGCTTCGGTCCGCCCGCACCGGCGCGAAGGCCGCGTCCTGCGGCGACGAGGATGGCGGCAGTTCGTGGCGGATTCGTCATGGGTTTACGGCTGTTGATCGGTCGGAGTTGGCAATCTCCCAGCCATCGGCCGGGGCTCTGCCCTTATCACGCTCATACGGGGAAGACAGAGCGATTCCTGCGCGTTGAGGATAAATGCATAATATGTTGCAGTGCACTTGCAAGATCGCCTGAACTGTCTAAAGTGTAGGCATGAAACTTGACTGCACAAGAATTGTGCTCCAGAATGGATTCTGACAGTGAGCAACGGTCAGAAACAAAGAGAAATCCGTGAGAAGTTTCGACTCTTTGCGACTTAACCAATTGAAATTCGGTGGTATTCAGGTCGCTAACCGGGTTTTTCTGGCACCCATGTCGGGGGTAACCGACGCGCCATTTCGGCGTTTGGCCGCCGCACTCGGTGCCGGCCTTGTCGTGTCTGAAATGACGGCAAGCGATGACCTCGTCAACGGCAAACCGATGTCCCGGTTGCGGTGCGAGGCGTCAGGCATCGGCCCCCACGTCGTTCAACTCGCGGGCTGTGAGGCGAAGTGGATGGCGGAAGGGGCCAGGATCGCCGAGGCCGCGGGTGCCGATGTCATCGATATCAATATGGGTTGCCCGGCGCGTCATGTGACCGGCGGGCAATCCGGTTCGGCATTGATGCGCGACCTCGATCACGCCGTTCGTCTGATTGATGCGACTGTCGGCGCGGTGAAAGTGCCGGTGACGCTGAAGATGCGGCTCGGATGGGACGAGCGGTCGCTGAATGCGCCAGACCTTGCGCGCCGCGCCGAATTAGCCGGCGTGCAAATGATTTCCGTGCATGGCCGGACGCGTTGCCAGTTTTACAAGGGCGAAGCCGATTGGCGTGCGGTGCGGGCCGTGAAGGACGCGATCCAGATTCCGCTCGTGGTCAATGGTGACATCACGTCCTTCGACAAGGCCGTAGCCGCGATCGAAGCGTCGGGCGCCGACGCGGTGATGGTCGGCCGGGGCGCGCAAGGCCAGCCCTGGTTGCCCGGCCAGATCGGCCGGCAGCTGGAAACCGGTGTTGCCGAGGCCGCGCCCTCACTCACGACGCAGCTTTCGCATATCCGGACGCTCTACGACGAGATCTGCCGTCATTACGGGTTGCGCATCGGCCTACGCCATGCGCGCAAGCATCTCGGCTGGGCGCTCGACGTTGCGGCCAGCTATGGCCGGACGCCGGCGGCGACATTGAAGAACTGGCGCGGAAGAATTCTGACCTCCGATAGCCCGCGGCAGGTCCATCACGAACTCGAAAATGCATTCGACGATTTTGCGTGGAGCGCTGCCGCATGACCTCCGCCGCTGAACAACGCCGGCCGTTGCCGACCGACGCCGAGATCATCCTCAACGCGCTGCCGAACCCTGTGCTGCTGGTCGGGCCCGATGGCCGGATCGCGGACGCCAACATGGCGGCTGAATCGTTTTTCGAGATCTCCGCCCAGTTCCTGCAACGCTATTCGCTGAAGGATCTGGTGCCGTTCGGAAGTCCCTTGCTGGCGTTGATCGACCAGGTTCGCTCCTCCGGCTCGCCGGTCAACGAATACAAGGTCGATCTCGGCACGCCGCGGATGGGAGGCGATCGCCAGGTCGACCTTCATGTCGCCCCCGTCACCGAGCGTCCCGGCCATATCGTCGTGATGCTTCAGGAGCGCAGCATCGCCGACAAGATGGATCGGCAATTGACCCACCGAAGCGCGGCGCGTTCGGTCATCGCGCTCGCCGCGATGCTGGCTCATGAGATCAAGAATCCGCTGTCGGGAATTCGCGGCGCGGCGCAATTGCTGGAGCAGGCGGCGTCGCCGGAAGATCGCACGCTGACGCGGCTGATCTGCGACGAGGCGGACCGCATCGTCACGCTGGTCGACCGGATGGAAGTGTTCGGCGACGATCGTCCCGTGGCCCGCGGTCCGGTCAACATCCATTCGGTGCTCGATCACGTCAAGCGGCTCGCGCAGTCCGGCTTTGCGCGTAACGTCCGCTTTGTCGAGGAATACGATCCCTCGCTGCCGCCGGTGCTCGCCAACCAGGATCAGCTGATCCAGGTTTTCCTCAATCTGGTGAAGAACGCGGCCGAGGCGACAGCCGATCTCGGCAACGAAGCGGAAATCCAGTTGACCACGGCATTTCGTCCGGGCGTGCGGCTATCGGTGCCGGGAAAGAAGTCGCGGGTCTCCCTGCCGCTCGAATTCTGCGTGCGCGACAACGGCCCCGGCGTGCCGGACGATCTCTTGCCGAACCTGTTCGATCCCTTTGTCACGACCAAGCCAACCGGAAGCGGGCTTGGTCTGGCGCTGGTGGCCAAGATTGTCGGCGATCACGGCGGCATCATCGAATGTGAATCTCAACCACGAAAGACGACCTTTCGTGTGCTTTTGCCGATGTTCAACGCTGCCAAGAAACTTGATCCAAGTGACCGCGATGACGTTGCCGGGACGCCATTTGCAAGATGAGGAAAGATGATGCCCGCAGGTAGCATTCTCGTAGCGGACGACGACACCGCTATTCGAACCGTCCTCAACCAGGCGCTGTCGCGCGCCGGATATGAGGTCAGGCTGACCGGAAACGCCGCGACGCTGTGGCGCTGGGTCAGCCAGGGCGAGGGCGATCTCGTCATCACTGACGTGGTGATGCCCGACGAGAACGCATTCGATCTGTTGCCGCGGATCAAGAAGATGCGTCCCCAGCTTCCCGTGATCGTGATGAGTGCCCAGAACACCTTCATGACCGCGATCCGTGCTTCCGAACGCGGGGCTTACGAATATCTGCCGAAACCGTTTGACCTGAAGGAATTGATCGCGATTGTCGGCCGCGCGCTGGCGGAGCCGAAGGAGCGGGTGGCCAGCGCCCCCGACGATGCCGAATTCGACGCGATCCCGCTGGTCGGCCGCTCGCCGGCGATGCAGGAAATCTACCGCGTGCTGGCGCGTCTGATGCAGACCGACCTTACGGTGATGATCTCCGGCGAATCCGGCACCGGCAAGGAGCTGGTGGCGCGCGCGCTGCACGATTACGGCAAGCGGCGCAACGGACCGTTCGTGGCGGTCAACATGGCGGCGATTCCGCGCGACCTGATCGAATCCGAGTTGTTCGGCCATGAGCGTGGCGCCTTCACCGGCGCCAACACCCGCGCTTCAGGTCGGTTCGAGCAGGCCGAAGGCGGCACGCTGTTCCTTGACGAAATCGGCGACATGCCGATGGAAGCCCAGACGCGGTTGTTGCGGGTGCTTCAGCAGGGGGAATACACTACCGTCGGCGGCCGCACGCCGATCAAGACCGACGTGCGCATCGTTGCCGCGAGCAACAAGGATTTGCGCATCCTGATTCAGCAGGGGCTATTCCGGGAAGACCTGTTCTTCCGTCTTAACGTGGTGCCGCTGCGGCTCCCGCCCTTGCGCGAGCGGATCGAGGATCTGCCGGATTTGATCCGTCACTTCTTCGCGCTGGCCGAGAAGGACGGATTGCCGCCGAAGAAACTCGATGCGCTGGCGCTGGAGCGGATGAAACAGCACCGCTGGCCCGGCAATGTGCGCGAACTCGAAAACCTGGCGCGCAGGCTTGCGGCGCTGTACCCGCAAGACGTCATCACGTCATCGGTCATTGACGGCGAACTGGCGCCGCCCGCGGTCGCCTCTGGCGGCACGATGCACCAGGGCATTGATAATCTCGGCGGGGCGGTGGAGGCCTATCTGTCCTCGCACTTCTCGGGCTTCCCCAATGGCGTGCCGCCGCCGGGCCTCTACCACCGTATCCTCAAGGAGATCGAGGTGCCGCTGCTCACGGCAGCGCTGGCGGCGACCCGCGGCAATCAGATCCGGGCAGCCGATCTCCTGGGTCTCAACCGCAATACGTTGCGGAAGAAGATCAGAGACCTCGATATTCAGGTCTATCGAACCGGTAACTGAGTAGTTGATAAACGCGGTGGTAATCTGATTTATCGGGGGATTCCCGCGCGGGCTTCCGGACGTTGCGCACTATCAAAAATCTAAGGGTGCCGCTGCCTTGCTTCGGGCTGAGCTTGATTGCCGATGCAGTCGCGGTAGCGATTGATCATTTTTCAAAGCCCGAAAGCCATGACCCCTTCTTGTTGATCATGTGCATTTCCATGCTGCCGATTGCGGGTGCTTCTTTATTGGCTGCGCAGCGTCCATCGCGTTGAGCAAAGGCGTGCAAAACGTCCTGAATCGGGTCGGCCATGTCGGGTCTCTTGCGGTCTCTCGCTAAACGGTTCGAGCAACGTTTCAAACTCCTGCGATCAGCCTGACGGGATTTGGCGTCTCCCCCAAGCCAAAGGACAGGTCCTTTTCTTCCAGCCCGTCGGGATCAAGATATGTCCCGAATAGGCGATCCCAAATCGTAAGGAAGTCACCCAGATTTTTGTCATAGTGAGCCGGATTCGAACTGTGATGGATGTGGTGGTAGCGGGGCGTGACAATGAACCACTCCAGCCGTCGCGACCCCCAAGGCACGTTCAGATGCATCCAGTCTGTAGTCAGAATGTCCCAGATGACAAGCGCGGTGAAAACCCACCACGGTGCCGGACTCAGCACAGGTATTGCCAGGATAAACGGGACGTCAACCAGGAATTCGTGCTGTATCGTCGACCGGCAACCTGCCAGCCAATACATGTAGGTCGGCGAGTGATGCCACTTGTGGGTTCGCCACAACGTCTCGGTGTGCATCAGCCTGTGCATCCAATAGTAACCGAAATCCCACAGGAGCATGAACAGCACAACGCGCGCCGCGATTGGAATATCCTGCAGGAACGGGGGAAACGAATAATTGACAAACAAGCGATCAAAAAGAAACAGAACGACGGGGATCACGAAGAACACATGAAAGAGCTCGGCGCCGAAGTCGGTCAAGGCAACTCTGCCGTACGGCACCTGCCTCGCACGCCAGAAATGCTCGCTGATCACCCACAAGCACGCGCGGAATAGAAAGAGCGCACCGAAAAATAGGACTGGGCTATTAACAATATAAATCAAGATGGACTTGATCATTCCTGCACCTCAACGAGGAAATCAATTCTGACACTCATCTCGATTCGAGCCTTTCCTTGTCAACATGAATTGGTTCCAAGCGTAGACGTCCGCTGGGGAAGTGCCGGGTAACTTCATTCCTCGCAACTCCGATCGCCACATTCCGGCCCTTGGTCACCTCGGAATCGGACAGATACTTCTTTCCGATATCGATGGAGGCGACGATGTTGGCTTCCCGTTCGGAGTGTATGAACTGATAAAGCTGGAACACCGCAAGCCCAAAACACCACTGGCGCCTGCCAACTCGCAGAATCCTTCTTCATGGTGGGCTGATTTTCAGGCAGCTATGGGCGTGCTGTGATTGGAGGCACGGGATGGAGCGAAGCTTCGCTCCATCGTCATTAGGCGAGCTGGCCGTACCTTGATCGCCGCAGCGAGGTTTTTTGCTGCAGCAATATCTGCATGCGCCCGATATTGCCGGCGAGCCGGGCGGCTTCTAACTGACGGTTGAGTTCGGCGTTGGGTACTGCGAATTGAGTTGGACTCATTTCGAAGTATCCTTCGAATCGAAGGTGACGCTTAACACTGCCATAGATAGGCCATGCCGGCTGGAGGCCGGCGACTGCGATTCTGGGGAGTCGGACACCTGTTGCCCTGTGAGCACATGCGGCGAATATCCCGACCCGAAAATTGTGTTAGATATCAGTTAAGTAGTTGAAATCACAGTATTGCCGCATATTGGCAACAATGTGGTATGAATGCATCAGTCCGCCACGTAGGCGCGGGCTTTTAAGCCTTCATCTCATCGTTTGCCGGAATGACCAGCGTAGACACCTCGGCCGTACAATTCGATCCGTCTGCCGTTGAGCCCAAGGGACGCTCCCTGATGCGGCTGCTGGCGCCGGTTGCTATTGGGCTGGCGCTGCTGTCGGCCTTCCTCACCTTTGTCGTCCTGACCGGGCTGACCCGGATCGAGCCGACGCGCGAGGTCGCGGTGTCCTTCATCCTGATGAATGGCGCCACCATCCTGGTGCTGGTCGGCATCATCTTCCGCGAAGTCTGGCAGGTGATGCAGGCAAGGCGCCGTGGCCGGGCAGCGGCACGGCTCCATGTTCAGGTGGTCAGCCTGTTCTCGATCATGACGGTGCTGCCGGCCGTGCTGGTGGCGTTTGCCGCCAATGTGACGATCGAACGCGGCCTCGACCGCCTGTTTTCCGGTCCAACCCGCGAGGTGATCGAGAATTCGCAGAGTATCGCGCGGGCCTATCTGAACGAGCACGCCCAGCTCATTCGCGGCGATATCATCGGGATGGCGAATGATATCGCCCATGCCCGGCCGCTGTTTGATCAGGATCGCCAATCCTTCCGGGAGTTTCTCACCGCAAGTGCCGCTTCGCGCAATCTGCCCGGGGCGATGCTGGTCGACAAGGATCGCCATGTCCTGGAAAACGCGCAGACCGGCTTCCAGGTGGCATTTGCCGCGCCGCCGGCGGGGTTTCTCGACAACCTCAACGAAAATGAGCCGGAAATCGCGGTATTGCCCGAGGAGAACTATGTCGCGGCCCTGATTCGCCTGCGCGCCTTTCAGGATACGTTCCTCTACGTCGCGCGTCCGCTCGATCCGCGCGTCGTCGAGCAGGTGAAGCAGACCGAAGCCAGCGTGGCCGAATATGCCGTGATGGAAGCGCGCCGGCTCGGCGTTCAGGTCAACTTCGCGCTGATCTTTGCCGTGATTGCGTTGACCATCCTGATGGCGTCGATTTTATTGGGCCTGAACTTCGCCAATTCGCTGGTCACGCCGATCCGCCGGCTGATGGGCGCAGCCAATCTGGTTTCGACGGGCGATCTCCATGTGCAGGTTCCCGTCCATCGCTCGGAAGGCGATCTGGCGCAGCTTGGCGAAACCTTCAACAAGATGACGCAGGAGTTGCGTACCCAGCGCGATGAACTCGTGAATGCGAGCGATCTGATCGACAGCCGGCGGCGCTTCATCGAGGCCGTATTGTCGTCGGCGAGTGCCGGTATCATCGGCGTCGATGCGTCGGGAAGCGTCGGCATTCTTAACCGCTCGGCCGAAAAGCTGATCGGTCACGTCGAGTCGGAGACGCTGGATCATCCCTTGTCGGACGTTCTGCCCGAACTCGACGAGATGATGAAATCGGCAAGGGATGGCACCCAGCGGCTGGTGCAGGGCCAGATCACGATCAATCGCGAGGGCCAGGAACGTATTCTTTCGGCGCGGGTCACCGCCGAGCAGACCAGCCAGACCCGCGACAGCTACATCATTACGCTCGACGACATCACCGAGCTGGTCTCGGCGCAACGAACCTCCGCCTGGGCCGACGTCGCCCGCAGGATCGCGCACGAAATCAAGAATCCGCTGACGCCGATTCAGCTCTCGGCGGAGCGCATCCGCCGCAAATTCGGCAAATCAATCACCGAAGACAAGGCGGTGTTCGAGCAATGTACCGATACGATTGTGCGGCAGGTCGACGACATCCGGCGGATGGTCGATGAATTCTCGCGCTTTGCGCGGATGCCGAAGCCGGTCATCGAGGGCGAAGACGTCGCCGATACCGTCCGCCAGGCCGTGTTCCTGATGCGGGTCGGCCATCCCGACGTCGATATCGATGCCGAGATCAAGGAAGAGCCGCTGCGCGCGAAGTTCGACCGCCGGCTGATCTCCCAGGCGCTGACCAATATCATCAAGAACGCGACCGAGGCGATCGAGGCGGTTCCGCCTGAGGAATTGGGACGAGGTCGTATTGATGTCATCGCCGCGCGCGAAAACGACGACATCGTGATTGACGTGGTTGACAATGGAATTGGCCTGCCCAAGGTGAGCCGTGCGCGCTTGCTCGAACCCTACGTGACGACCCGCGAAAAGGGCACCGGCCTCGGGCTTGCGATTGTCGGCCGCGTCCTTGAGGACCATGGCGGCCGGATCGAACTTCACGACGCCTCGGAAATGAGGCCGGGCGCGCGCGGAGCCTGGATGCGGCTGCGATTTGCGATAACCGGTCAGGCGGCGACGGACCCCGTGCGACCAGCCGAATCCGCGCAGCCGGCCGTCGATACAAAATCATCTGAAACAAAGCAGTCTGTTGAAGAAACCTCCGGGCAACAAGAAACGACTAATGAAAAAACCAAGATCGAAGCCGCAACAGGCGGCTAGGAATACGGGCGTATCCTATGGCAAGTGATATTTTGATTGTCGATGACGAAGCCGACATTCGCGACCTTGTCGCCGGGATTCTTGACGACGAGGGGTTTACGACGCGAACGGCGCGCGACAGCGATTCCGCGCTCGCGGAGATCGCCAACCGCCGCCCCAGCCTGGTGTTCCTCGACATCTGGTTGCAGGGCTCAAAGCTCGACGGGTTGCAATTGCTCGAGCACATCAAGCGCGATCACGCCGACCTTCCGGTGGTGATGATTTCGGGCCATGGCAACATCGAGACCGCGGTCGCGGCCATCAAACGCGGCGCTTACGACTTTATCGAGAAGCCGTTCAAGTCGGATCGGCTGATCCTCGTCGCGACGCGGGCCCTGGAAACCTCGCGGCTAAAACGCGAGGTCAAGGAACTCAAGCAGCTGGCGCCTGCCGCCAGCATCATGACCGGCCGCTCGGCCTGCATGAATCAGTTGCGGCAGACCATCGAGCGGGCCGCCAAGGCCAATAGCCGGATTTTGATCGTGGGCCCTTCCGGCGCGGGCAAGGAACTGGCGGCGCGCACGCTGCACAATTCGTCGAGCCGGGCCGACGGCCCCTTCGTCGTGATCAATGCCGCCGCAATTACGCCGGAGCGCATGGAGATCGAACTGTTCGGCGTCGAGCCCAATGGCGAGCATTCACGCAAGACCGGTGCGCTGGAAGAAGCGCATGGCGGCACGCTGTTTGTCGATGAAATCGGCGACATGCCGCGCGAGACTCAAAACAAGATTTTGCGGGTCCTGGTCGAGCAGACGTTTCAGCGCCAGGGTGGCACGGCCAAGGTCAGCGTCGACGTCCGCATCATTTCCTCCACCGCGCGCAATCTCGAGGAAGAGATTGCCGCGGGTCATTTCCGGGAAGACCTCTATCACCGCCTGTCGGTGGTGCCGATCCGTGTTCCGCCGTTGTCGGAGCGGCGCGAGGACATCCCCGAACTGATCGATTACTTCATGGATCAGATATCGGCCGCGACCGGCCTGCCAAAACGCCAGATCGGTCAGGACGCGATGGCGGTTTTGCAATCGCACGTCTGGCCAGGCAACGTCCGCCAGCTTCGCAACAATGTCGAGCGCGTGATGATTCTCGCGGGCGGAGGACCGGAAGTCATCATCACCGCCGATATGCTGCCGCAGGACGTGGGCTCGATGGTGCCGGCCATGCCCACCAGCAACAACGGCGAGCACATCATGGGCCTGCCGCTGCGGGAAGCGCGCGAGGTTTTTGAGCGCGACTACCTGATGGCCCAGATCAGCCGCTTCTCCGGCAACATCTCCCGCACAGCGGAATTCGTCGGCATGGAGCGCTCGGCCTTGCACCGTAAGCTGAAGGCGCTCGGTGTCGGTTAGCGATCGAGAGGCCGGGATGGTGGGGTTGTCAGCTTGAAATTTCGGCATCTTTCCGCGGCTTTACGGGGAATTGGTTCCTCTTTGGCGCCGCTGCCGCGTGAAGCTGCTTGCCTAATAACCACGCCTGCCTTCTAATCACATGATCGTGCTCCCTGGAGGGGGATCTCAAGGGAGCCCGTAACTGAATGGACTGCTTCAACAGAAAGCAGCCATCGGTTCAATAACAAGAAGCACCAAGACCTGCGGGATAAAAACAATGGCGGCAGACCGCGCACAAAACCTACAAGATACCTTCCTCAATCACGTTCGAAAAACCAAAACGCCACTGACGATTTTCCTGGTCAACGGGGTAAAGCTGCAGGGAATTGTGACCTGGTTCGACAATTTCTGCCTGCTGCTACGGCGTGACGGTCACTCGCAGCTTGTCTACAAGCATGCGATTTCGACCATTATGCCGGGAGCTCCGATCCAGTTGTTCGAAGGCGGCGAGGATGCACCGGCTTGAGAGTGAACTGATTGGAACCCCGAATCTCTGACGGGGGAGCCGACCGTCCGCGGTCGGCAGCGGGGAAGCAAACCGGGCGGGTGATTGTCATCGGCCCTTATTTGCGCACGCGCCGGGGCGATCCCGATGCGCGAGAGGAATCTCATGTCATTCGAGACTCCGAAGCGCGCCTCGAAGAGGCCGTTGGTTTGGCGCGCGCCATTGACCTGACGATTGCCGACGCCTTGATCGCGCCGGTCGGCAAGATCACCCCCGCAACCTATCTCAGCAAGGGCAAGGTCGAGGAGATCACCGGCATGGTCGCCGGTCACGAGGCAGAACTCGTGGTCATGGATTGTGCGTTGTCGCCGATCCAGCAACGCAATTTGGAGAAAGCCTGGCACACCAAGGTCCTCGACCGGACCGGGCTCATCCTGGAAATCTTCGGGCGCCGCGCCAAAACCAGGGAGGGCTCGCTTCAGGTCGAACTCGCGCATTTAAACTACCAGCGCAGCCGTCTGGTGCGGTCCTGGACTCACCTCGAGCGTCAGCGTGGTGGCTTCGGTTTCATGGGCGGCCCCGGAGAGACGCAGATCGAGGCCGACCGGCGCCTGATCGGCGATCGGATCACGCGGCTTGAGAATGAGATCAAAAAGGTGCAGGCGACCCGGCGGCTGCATCGCGCGGGCCGGCAGCGGGTGCCTTATCGCGTCGTGGCGCTCGTCGGCTATACCAATGCCGGCAAATCGACGCTGTTCAACCGGCTGACCCGCGCCGATGTTCAGGCGGCCGACATGCTGTTTGCGACTCTCGATCCGACCTTGCGAGCGCTCAAATTGCCGCATGGCGGCAAAGCGATGTTGTCCGACACGGTCGGTTTCATTTCCAACCTGCCCACCCAACTGGTGGCCGCGTTTCGCGCCACCCTGGAAGAGGTGCTTCAGGCCGACGTCATCATTCATGTCAGGGATATTTCGCACGAAGATAGCGAAGCACAGGAGCATGATGTCGAGGCGGTGCTTCACCAGCTTGGCATCGACCCCGCGGGGGGACAGCGCATTCTGGAAGTGTGGAACAAGATCGATCGGTTGGCTCCCGACGAGCGCGAAAACGTAAGGAATATTGCCGCGCGCCGTCCGGTGGAGCGTCCCTGTTTTCTGGTTTCCGCCGAAACCGGGGAGGGGATCGACGGCCTGCTGGCGGCGATCGAAGACTTGCTGGCCTCAACGCGAACGACGCTGCATCTGTCGATCGATGCCGCTGACGGCGCCGGCATCAGCTGGCTGCATCGAAACTCGGAAGTCCTCGACAAGAATCTAAACGACGGACGCTATGAGATGACCGTGCGCGTCGACGAGACCAAGCGGGATCTCGTGATCAATCGCTTCCGTGCGGTGCCGCAGTAACCGTAGTCGTTCCCGCGCAAGCGTTGGTCGGCTTTGGGTCCAGACTGTGTAAAAACGCGCTTTTTGGTTGGAGAGCGGGGCCGGATCGGCGAAGCGGATTTCATGCTCGGATCGCTTCTATCAATCCGCCGACTCCCAGAATGCGCATTACCCGTTTGATGT
>Ga0208193_1000208_pt1 | contig 38863 bp, 32 predicted proteins | sample June2015DPH_17_2_FD_184716 | JGI IMG/M metagenome (GOLD analysis project Ga0208193, IMG submission 184716) | Peatland microbial communities from SPRUCE experiment site at the Marcell Experimental Forest, Minnesota, USA - June2015DPH_17_10... | ecosystem: Environmental > Terrestrial > Soil >... | reverse complement strand
CCGTGACAATGGCATGGCATTTGCGTGAATAAAGGAGAATGCAACGGATACGGCCGATGATGCAACAGAGCCGCTCCGGAAAGGGATTGCCATGACATCAAACGGCACATCTGCCGTTGCCCAAAACGGCAAGGGCGGCCCTGCCCGCTCGGGCCGGATCGACTGGGTCGATTACGCCAAGGGCATCTGCATCGTCATGGTAGTGATGATGCATTCCGTGCTGGGCGTGGAACTGGCTGCCGGCGAGAACGGCTTCATGCATCTGCTGGTCGCCTTCGCCAAACCGTTCCGGATGCCGGATTTCTTCCTGATCTCCGGCCTGTTCCTCCCGCTTGTGATCGATCGCGACTGGCGCACTTTTCTCGACCGCAAGGTGGTGCATTTCGCCTATTTCTACGTGCTCTGGGTGACCATTCAATTCGGCTTCAAGACGCCGGGCTTTGCGGCCGAGACAGGCTGGGCCCATGCCGGATATCTTTATCTGGAATCTTTCATCGAGCCGTTCGGCACGCTGTGGTTCATCTACCTGCTGCCAATCTTCTTCGTGGTCACAAAGGCAACGCGACGCCTGCCTCCGCTTCTGGTCTGGGGCCTCGCGGCAATACTTGAGATGAGCCACTTCTCGACCGGCTGGACCGCAATCGACGAGTTCGGCGCGCGCTTTGTGTACTTTTATACCGGCTACCTGCTGGCGGATCGGGTGTTCGCAATGTCCGACCGCGCGCGGGCGCAACCAAGCCTTGCGCTCGCCGCATTGGCAATCTGGGCGATCGCCGATGAGAGCCTCGTGCAGCTTGGGGTGAGCGAATGGCCATTGATTTCGCTGGCGCTGGGTTTGGCGGGCGCGTGCGCGATCGTCACCATCGGCACGCTGTTGGCGCACGCCGGCTGGCTGAAGTTCTTGCGATTCTGCGGCGAGCATTCGATCGTGATCTATCTCGCCTTCTTCCTGCCGATGGCCGCGACGCGGACGCTTCTCCTGCACACCGGCATCATCCACGATATCGGCTTGATGTCGCTGACGGTCACGCTATCGGCATTGTTCGGCGCGCTGGCGATCTGGCAGGCCGCGATCAGGCTTGGCGCCAATTTCCTGTTCGAGCGCCCCGATGCGTTCTGGATCGCACCGAAGAAAGCAAGCGCGGCCCTCCAGCCGGCAGAATAAGGTTTTCCCGCGACTTGCATAAAAATCCCCGGCACAACGGGTTTCGAAGGCTGTCAATCGACCGGAAAAATACCTAAATTTCGGCCATGCCAAAATCCTCACCGCAAGCCGCCGCCCCCAAGCCTGTTGCCGCCAAAGCCCTCGCCAAGGGCGACCATGTATTTCTGGTCGACGGGTCCTCCTATATTTTTCGCGCCTATCACGCGCTGCCGCCGCTGAACCGCAAATCCGACGGACTGCAGGTCAATGCCGTGCTTGGCTTCTGCAACATGCTGTGGAAGCTGCTGCGCGACATGCCGCCGGATAACCGGCCGACGCATCTGGCCATCATCTTCGACAAGTCCGAAGTCACCTTCCGCAACAAGCTATATCCCGATTACAAGGCGCACCGCCCACCGGCGCCGGACGACCTGATTCCGCAATTTGCTTTGATCCGCGATGCGGTGCGCGCCTTCGATCTGCCCTGTCTCGAGCAGATCGGCTTCGAGGCTGACGACCTGATCGCGACCTATGCGCGGGAGGCGGGCGAACGCGGCGCCACCACCACCATTGTTTCTTCGGACAAGGATTTGATGCAGCTCGTCACCGACAAGGTGACGATGTTCGACACCATGAAGGACCGCCGCATCGGCATACCCGAGGTGATCGAGAAGTTCGGCGTACCGCCGGAGAAGGTCGTCGAGGTTCAGGCGCTGGCGGGAGACTCCACCGACAACGTGCCCGGCGTGCCGGGGATCGGGATCAAGACCGCGGCGCAACTGATCGTCGAATATGGCGATCTTGAAGCGCTGCTCAAACGCGCCGGTGAGATCAAGCAGCCGAAGCGGCGCGAGGCTTTGATCGAGAATGCCGAGAAGGCGCGCATTTCGCGGCAACTGGTGCTGCTCGACGACAAGGTGAAGCTCGATGTGTCGCTCGACGATTTGGCGGTGCATGAGCCCGACGCGCGCAAGCTGATCGCATTCCTGAAGGCGATGGAATTCTCCACCCTCACGCGACGCGTCGCCGAATATTCGCAAGTGGATCCTGCGAACGTTACGGCAGATGCCGGTGACTTTTTATCGCAGAAGGACGCTGCTTCTGTTCCCTCCCCCCTTGTGGGGGAGGGTCAGGAAGGGGGGGCCTCTGCGATCAGCCAAACACCCCCCTCCCGGACCGCTTCGCGCTCCGACCTCCCCCACAAGGGGGGAGGTGACAGGGTGGACAAAACCGCCAGCCTCAAGGGCACGCCCAAGGCGCTTGCGGCTGCGCGCGCCGAGGAAGCGCGCAACACGCCGGTCGATCGCAAGCAATACCAGACCATCCGCACACCCGCTGAGCTCAACACCTGGATCGCGCGGGCGCAGGACGCCGGCCAGTTCGCGCTTGAAATCAAGGCAATCTCGGAAGACCCGATGCAGGCCGAGATCTCCGGCATTGCGCTCGCGCTCAAACCCAACGACGCCTGCTATGTGCCACTCGGCCACAAGCAGGCCGGCGACGGCAGCGGACTTTTTGCCGCCGGGCTTGCACCGGACCAGATCAACGCAACGGATGCGCTCGCGGCGCTGCGGCCGCTTTTGGAATCGGCGGGCATCCTCAAGATCGGCTTCAACATCAAATTCGGCGCCGTGATGCTGGCGCAGGCTGGCGTCACGCTTCGCAACTATGACGACGCGCAGCTCATGAGTTATGCGCTCGATGCCGGCCGCAACGCGCACGGGCTCGACTCGCTTGCGGAAACCTGGCTCGGCCACGCCACCATCACGCATGGCGAGTTGACCGGCAGCGGCAAAGGAAAACTCAGCTTCGATCAGGTTCAGATCGACAGGGCGAGCGAATATTCGGCCGAAGATGCCGATGTGATCATTCGGCTTTGGCGGCTGTTCAAACCGCGCCTCGTCGCCGAGCGCATGACGGCGGTCTATGAGATGCTGGAGCGTCCACTGGTCGCCGTGCTGGCGCGGATGGAACGGCGCGGCATCTCGATCGATCGGCAGGTGTTATCGCGCCTGTCGGGCGATTTCGCCCAGACCGCAGCACGGGTCGAAGCCGAGATCCAGAAGATCGCGGGTGAGCCGGTCAATGTCGGCAGTCCGAAACAGATCGGCGACATCCTGTTCGGCAAGATGGCGATCCCCGGCGGCACCAAGACCAAGACCGGGGCGTGGTCGACTTCCGCGCAAATCCTCGACGAATTGGCCGAGCAGGGTCACGAATTCCCGAAAAAGATTTTGGAGTGGCGGCAGGTCTCGAAACTGAAATCGACCTATACCGACGCGCTGCCGAACTATGTGCACCCCGACACCCATCGCGTTCACACGACCTACGCGCTGGCCGCTACCACCACCGGGCGGTTGTCGTCGAACGAGCCGAACCTGCAGAACATTCCGGTACGCACCGAGGATGGAAGAAAAATCCGTCGCGCCTTCATCGCTTCTCCCGGCCACAAGCTGGTGTCGGCGGATTATTCGCAGATCGAATTGCGGCTGCTCGCGGAGATCGCCGACATTCCCGTGCTCAAGCAGGCGTTCCGCGACGGGCTCGACATTCACGCCATGACGGCGTCCGAAATGTTCGGCGTTCCCGTCAAGGACATGCCCGCCGAGGTGCGCCGCCGCGCCAAAGCGATCAACTTCGGCATCATCTACGGCATCTCGGCATTTGGATTAGCTAACCAGCTCGGCATCGCCCGCGAGGAAGCATCCGCCTATATCAAGAAATATTTCGAGCGCTTTCCGGGCATTCGCGCCTACATGGATTCGACGCGTGATTTCTGCCGTGCTCACGGCTATGTCGAGACGCTGTTCGGCCGCAAATGCCACTACCCCGACATCAAGGCCTCCAATGCCTCGGTCCGCGCCTTCAACGAGCGCGCCGCGATCAATGCTCGGCTTCAGGGCACCGCCGCCGACATCATCCGCCGCGCGATGATCCGCATGGAAGAGGCGCTCGCCGAGAAGAAGCTTTTAGCGCAGATGCTGCTGCAGGTTCACGACGAACTGATCTTCGAGGTGCCTGACGACGAGGTGGCGGCGACGCTACCGGTGGTGCAGCACGTCATGGAAGATGCGCCGTTCCCGGCCGTGTTGCTTTCGGTGCCGTTGCATGTCGATGCCCGCGCGGCCAACAACTGGGACGAGGCGCATTAAGTTCGCACGGAAGATTTAAGCCGTCATTGCCTGCGACAAACGCAAAGCGTTTGCGCAAGAGAGCGTTGGCGACGACCCGCCGTCGCTCACTTTGCGAGCTATGGCGGGCCTGGAGTCCGCCGAAGCGCTCTTGCGCGAAGGCGGAAGCAATCCAGTTTCTTCGCTGGATCGCTTCGCATGCGCTCGCGATGACGAGGTCACAAAGCCTGACTTACTCGGCAGCGAGCTTCACTTCCGGCGCTGCCGCACGGACGTCGGCATCGACCTTGGCTTCGAACTTGGCAAAATTCTTCTGGAACATGCCGACCAGCGCGCGCGCGGTCTTGTCGAACTCGGCCTTGTCCTTCCAGGTGTTGACGGGGTCGAGAATGTCGCTCGGAACACCCGGCAACGCGGTCGGCACCTCAAAGCCGAAATACTTGTCGGTGCGGAACTCGACATTGCGCAAGGAGCCGTCGAGAGCGGCGGTGAGCAGCGCGCGCGTCACCTTGATCGGCATCCGCGAGCCGATGCCGAACTTGCCGCCGGTCCACCCCGTATTGACCAGCCAGCAATCGACATTGTGCTTGGCGATCAACTCGCGCAGCATATTGCCGTAGACGGACGGGTCGAGCGGCAGAAACGGCGAGCCGAAGCAGGTCGAGAATTCCGGCTGCGGCTCGTTGCCGAGGCCGCGTTCGGTGCCCGCCACCTTGGCGGTGTAGCCGGACAGGAAGTGGTACATCGCCTGCGCCGGCGAGAGCTTGGCGATCGGCGGCAGCACGCCGAACGCATCGGCCGCCAGCATCACCACGTTCTTCGGATGACCGGCGCGGCCGGTTCGCGAAGCATTGGGGATGAAGTCGAGCGGATAGGCCGAGCGGGTATTTTCCGTCTTTGAGCCGTCGTCGAAATCGGGAATGCGGGTAAATTCATCGAGCACCACATTCTCCAGCACGGCGCCGAAGCGCTTGCTGGCAGTATAGATCTCGGGCTCGGCCTCCTCCGACAGCTTGATGCACTTGGCGTAGCAGCCGCCTTCGAAATTGAAGATGCCGTCCGTGCCCCAGCCGTGCTCGTCGTCGCCGATCAGCGTGCGCTTGGGATCGGCCGAGAGCGTGGTTTTTCCGGTGCCGGAAAGGCCGAAGAAAATCGCACTGTCGCCTGCGGGGCCGACATTGGCCGAGCAGTGCATCGGCATCACGCCGCGCGCGGGCAGATAGTAGTTGAGCGTCGTGAATACGCTCTTCTTCATCTCGCCGGCATAATAAGACCCGCCGATCAGGACGATCTTGCGGGCGAAATCGATCGCGACCACGTTCTCCGAGCGCACCCCGTGACGTTTCGGATCGGCGCGGAAGCTCGGCAGGTCGATGATGGTGAGTTCCGGCACAAAGTCCTTGAGCTCGGATTGGTCGGGACGGATCAGCAGCGTGCGAATGAACAGCGAGTGCCAGGCGAGTTCTGTGAAGACGCGGGTCTTGATCCGGAACGTGGGATCGGCGCCGCCATAGAGGTCCTGCGCGAACAGCGTCATGTCCTCGGCAGCTTTAAGGAAGTCGGCATAGAGCGTTTCGAATTGCTCGGCCGTGATCGACTGATTGCCGGCCCACCACATATTCTTGTCGGTGGTGGCATCGCGAACCGTGAACTTGTCCTTCGGGCTGCGGCCGGTGAATTCACCGGTGTCGGCGCACAACGCACCGTCGGCCGAGAGCATGGCCTCGCCCGCCGACAACGCGTGCTGATAAAGCTGCGAAGCGCCGAGGTTCCAATGCACCCCTTTAAGATTTTTCAAGCCGAACTTGTCGGCCCCGAAGGCACCGTTGCGCTTACCCGTCTCTTGCACGAAAAACTCCTCCTCGAACCCGCGTATCTCGATCGCGAGAATGCCTTGAGCCGCGCGTCTGTCACGGTTTTAGGCCGTTGAATATAGCCGCCCGGCCGAGGCCGGGCGAACGAAAATTTCCGGCGATCATTATTGATGAACGCCGGGCTTGCCAAGCTGATCCCGCCGATTTGGTTTATTCCCAAAAGGCAGGCGGACCCTTTGGGCCGCATGCTGCGACGCAAAGTCGCCGGCTTCAGCCAGCCTTGGGGTCAGCCTTGGGATCAAGCGTTGGGATCAAGCCTTGGGGCCCTCTTGAACGCCCCCTTCGGCTCTCGCCTGTTCCGCCAGGCGCACGAGTATTTTCCGCAGCTCGCCGGCTCCGGTAATCCGCTCCGGAAAGTCGAGCCGCACGGTCTTGGCTCCGGCTTGCAGGTCGATTCCGTCAGGGTCGATCCCGCTGCAGCGCCAGTCGCCCGGCGAGGCCCCCAAAAGGCGCGTGGCATAGAGGCCGAGTGCTTCCTGATGGTCGGCATTCATATGCTCAACCGCGCTTTGCTCTGCTTCCAGAAGCGCGCTTGCGTCCGAAATTTCGGTCAAAAACTGCGCTGGCTTCAGATCCAGAATCCGTCCGAATCCGGCGACCAGATGTGTGCCGGTCGGACGAATTCGGAAGAAGGAAAAGTCCTTGAAGTCCACGAAAACTTCCGCCGTGGGATGCGCGTTGAGATAACGGTGGCGCACGATATCGCGGTCAGCCGCGACCACCTCGGCATGGCCGGCCAGCATGATCCGCGATCCCTCGAGAGGATCGCCCTCGACCCGCTCGTCCAGCATCAGCGAGACCCTGGCATCCGCCAGCAGGTTTTTGGTGTGAATGGCGAGGCGGGAAATCAGCAGGATAGGCGAGCCGTCAGGATGGCTCGCGACATTCACCAGCGAGCAATAGGGGTCACCGGTTCCCACCATCAGAGTCGCCAGCGCCCCCTGCCGGCTGCGGCGTAAAAGCGATTTGACCGCCTTGGCAGGGTCGAAATCCGGGGTCAATTGCATCGATTATTTCCTCGCATCCTATTGCAGTTCAGGCCTTTTTTCGGGTAAACGAACATTCAGATGGGTCGGGTGCCTAAAGTTTGAAAGGCGCCTTCACGGAACTCGGTCACACTTCAGCCCAGCTTGCATTGCTCGTAGACCGCGTTCGAAGCCCGATTATGCGGCGCATAAACCGATTGGCCGCCGTTTCAGCAACGTTAGTGCGAAAGCAGGCTCATGCCCACAATTGCCTTGGTCGATGACGACCGCAACATTCTCACATCCGTCTCGATTGCACTCGAGGCCGAAGGCTATCGCATCATGACCTATACAGACGGTGCGTCGGCGCTGGACGGCTTCAGGACCAGTCCACCGGACCTTGCCATCCTCGACATCAAGATGCCGCGCATGGACGGCATGGAGACGCTGAGGCGGTTGCGGCAAAAATCCGATCTGCCGGTGATCTTCCTGACCTCCAAGGACGAAGAAATCGATGAATTGTTCGGCCTCAAAATGGGCGCCGACGATTTCATCCGCAAGCCGTTCTCGCAACGGCTTCTGGTCGAACGCGTCAAGGCCGTGCTGCGCCGGTCGGCCCCGAAAGATCCGACCGCCGTGCCGAAGGAAACCGACGCCAAGGCGCTCGATCGCGGCCTGCTGCGCATGGATCCGGAGCGCCACACCTGCACCTGGAAAAACGAGCCGGTCACCCTCACTGTGACGGAATTTCTGATCCTTCAGGCGCTCGCCACGCGGCCCGGCGTCGTCAAGAGCCGCAACGCCCTGATGGATGCGGCCTATGACGACCAAGTTTACGTCGACGATCGCACCATCGACAGCCACATCAAGCGGCTGCGCAAGAAGTTCAAGGTCGTGGACGACGAATTCGAAATGATCGAAACGCTGTACGGGGTCGGATACCGCTTCAAGGAAGCCTGAGGCGGGTGTCATACGCGGTTTGCCGACTGTATGACGCGGCCGCTGGCTTGAGGTAGTATGCGAACGCGATAGGCATCGCGGACAGCCCTTTTGAAACAACCGCCGGTTTTGGCCATTGCTTGATCGAACGCAGCCTGATGCCAGTCTGAGCGCCGACGACACTGCGCCTGTCGTCATGGACACCCTTGCCGCTGAAAATCCGCCGGCCGCCGGGTGGCAGCCGCTGCATTGGCTGGGGCGGGTCGGGCAGTTCATTTTTGCCCTCAGCTTCTCCAGCCTCACCCGGCGCATCGTTTCGCTCAACATCGCCGGCCTGCTCGCGCTGGTGGCGAGCATCCTCTACCTCTCGCAATTTCGGGCCGGCCTGATCGATGCCCGCGCGCAAAGCTTGCTGGTGCAGGCCGAGATCATCGCCGGCGCGATCGCGGCTTCCGCGACCGTCGAGACCAATACGATCACCATCGATCCGGACCGGTTGGCGGACTTGAAGCCCGGCGAAACCTACGGCGCACCGGATGAATTTTCGGGGCTCGATTTTCCGATCAATCCGGAACGGGTGGCGCCGGTGCTGCGCCGGCTGATTTCACCGACCAAGACCCGCGCCCGCATCTACGACCGCGACGGCTCGCTCATTCTGGACAGCCGCAACCTCTATGGCCGGGGTGACGTGCTCCGCTTCGAACTGCCGCCGCCTTCCGTAAAGAAGGCGGGAATTGCCGAACGCACGATGATCGCGGTCCGGACCTGGCTCAATCGCGGCGACCTGCCGCTTTACACCGAACTCGGCCCCGAAAACGGCAACGGCTATCAGGAGGTCGCGCAATCGCTGAGCGGCCAGAAGAGCAGCATGGTGCGCGTCAATGACCGCGGCGAGGTGATCGTTTCGGTCTCGGTTCCCGTACAGCGTTTCCGCGCGATTCACGGCTCCTTGATGCTTTCGACCCAGGGCGACGATATCGACCAGATGGTGACTGCCGAGCGACTCGCGATCCTGAAGGTTGGCGGCGTCGCTTCCATCGTCATGATCGTGTTGTCATTGGCGCTGGCCAGCACGATCGCAGGACCGGTGCGCCGGCTTGCCGACAGCGCCGAACGGGTTCGCCGCCGCATCCGCACCCGCGTCGAGATTCCCGACTTCACCGGTCGCCGCGACGAAATCGGCCACCTCTCAGGCGCGCTGCGCGACATGACAGGCGCGCTTTATAATCGCATCGAGGCGATCGAGATGTTCGCCGCCGACGTCGCCCATGAATTGAAGAATCCGCTGACCTCGCTGCGTTCGGCGGTCGAAACCCTGCCGCTTGCCCGCAACGAAAACAGCCGGGCGCGACTGCTGGCCGTGATCGAGCATGACGTCAAAAGGCTTGACCGGCTGATATCGGATATTTCCGACGCAAGCCGGCTCGATGCCGAGTTGCAACGTCAGGACATGGCGCCGGTCGATCTCCGCCGCCTGCTCGCGGCCCTTGCTTCGGTCGCCAACGAAACCAGGCGCGGCAACAATGTCACCGTCGATCTGCGTTTCGAGGGACGGGGCCGGTTCGATACCTTTATCGTGCCGGGCCACGATTCACGGCTTGGACAAGTGATCTCCAACCTGCTGTCGAACGCGCAGTCGTTCTCGCAACCCGGCGGCAAGGTGCGGATAACTTGCCGGAACAGACGTTCGAACATCGAAATCATCGTGGATGACGATGGGCCCGGCATTCGCGAGGACGCGCTCTCCCGGATCTTCGAGCGCTTCTACACCGATCGGCCACATCAGGGCTTTGGGCAGAATTCTGGACTTGGCCTGTCGATCTCCAAGCAGATCGTCGAGGCCCATGGCGGGAGGATCTGGGCTGAGAACCGGATCGGCCCGGCGGACGCGGACGGTACAGCCACGGTGGCCGGCGCCCGCTTTGTGCTCCGGCTCCCGACATAATGATAGGCCAGGCCGACGCCAGCATCCACGCTTCGGCCGTCCGGGTGGGAGATCGTGCCGTTCTGATTCGCGGTCCATCCGGTTCCGGCAAATCGCGCCTTGCTTTCGACCTCCTGTTGGCGGGCCGCGCCGGTCTGATTGCCCCTGCCACCCTGGTGGGCGATGACCGTGTCCACGTCTGGCCGCATGGCGGAGAACTGATGGTGCGTCCGGCGCCCTCCTTAATTGGCCTGATCGAAATTCGCGGCCTCGGTATCCGCCGCTGCGATTTCGTAGCCGAGGCCCCTATCCGCCTGGTGATCGATTTGGATGCGGCCGATGCAGAGCGCCTGCCGCCCCCCGACGCCCTGCAAACCCGGATAAATGGTATTTTGATACCAAGGATTCCGGTCAACCAGGGGTTTTCCGGGCTTCCGCTCGTCATCGCCGCCCTTACTATGGCCGCGAATTCATCTTCGGTGGATTGCTCGAAGGAATTTGGTAACCATATCAGTTCCACTATCGCGACCGAATAGACCGGCTTCTCTTCGCTTATTTTTCGGGGAGAATTGCAGCGATCCCCTCTTGCGCAGGGGCTCGGGATGGTCAAAGTGGCGCGTTCGTGCGGTGCACAAGGGCACCCACGAGGAGTTTTCGATGATTGGTCTAGTGCTTGTGACCCATGGGCGCCTTGCCGACGAATTCAAGGCGGCGCTTGAGCACGTTATGGGTCCGCAAAAACAAATCGAGGCCGTCACGATCGGGGCCGAGGATGATTCCGATTTGTGCCGAAGCGACATTATCGAGGCGGTCAACCGCGTCGACAGCGGCGATGGGGTTGCGATCCTCACCGACATGTTCGGCGGCACGCCTTCGAATCTCGCCATTTCCTGTATGAGCCGTCCGAAAGTCGAAGTGCTCGCAGGCATCAATCTTCCGATGCTGGTCAAGCTTGCCAAGGTCCGCGAGGAGCGAACGCTTCCTGACGCCATTGCCATGGCCCAGGAAGCCGGCCGCAAATATGTGACCATCGCAAGCCGGGTACTCGCCGGCAAATGAGCGACGACGGCGCGCCGCCCGAAACTTCTCCCGGACCAAGCATTCCGGAAGGCGCAATTTCCCGCGAACTGCCGATCATCAACAAACGCGGACTTCACGCGCGCGCTTCCGCCAAATTCGTGCAGATGGTCGAGCGCTTCAACGCCGACGTCTGGGTGACAAAGGGCGGAGAGACCGTCGGCGGCACGTCGATCATGGGCCTGATGATGCTGTCAGCCGGCCCGGGCACATCGATTATCGTCTCCGCGGCCGGACCCGAGGCACAGGCCGCGTTGAACGCGATCAGCGAACTCGTCGCCGCCAAGTTCAACGAAGAGAATACGTGAGCTCGCGTCATCGACGGTGGGCTCCCTCGCCCCGCTCTTGCGGGGAGAGGTGAAGGAAAATCAACTTGCCGGCGGCACGATGTAGACCTTCCAGGTGGTCGCCGGCCCCGGATGGCCCTTGAAAAAGCGCTGCGTGGTCACGGCTACCTGCTCGGCATCCTTGCCGTTTTCGGTCATCCAGGCCTCGCACTGCTGCAAGCGGTTATCCGTGGTATCGCAGACACCGATGAACCCAAGGCGCTTGGCCTCCTCCAGCGAGGTCAGGCCCGACGACCAGACTTCGCCTGGCGTCAAAGGCGCCGGATGATCCGGGCTATAGAAGGCCATGGGCTCGCCGACCTCCGTCGTACCGGCGACCACCGACCAGGGCGACAGAAAGCGGTTGTGCCAGATCTGCGTCAACTCGCGGGCCAACTGGGAGCGCGCGCCATGGCTGAAGGCCGAATTGGGATTATCCGTGATCTGGTGGACCGCGATGTAAGGCGAGGCGGCTAGCGTCGCCAAGGTGAGCACCAGCCAGATGGCCGCAATCCGGAACAACGCAACGCTCGGCAGCCGCAGTCGCGGAATGGCGACCAGCGCCAAGGGCGTCAGAAAAAATAGCGAGATACCCCAATCGGTCTTCATATAGACCGAGAAGATCAATCCGCCGAGCGGCGGCCCAACCGCGACCACGATCTGGATGATCCAGACGTTAAGCGCCTGCGCCAGGTTCACGCCGGAATTGACACCGGGCGACCAGATGCGCGCCAGGGCGGCCGAAGGCCGCAGGCTTATTCCAACCAGCGCGAGGGCCGCGATCAACACCGGCAAAGCCAGCAGTCCCAGATTGTGCTCGATATAACCGAGCACCAGTGTCGCGGTCTGGGCGCGGGTGAAATGTCCGTAGACTTCGCCGGCATAGGTCAACGGTGCGAAGTCCACCTCCTTCAACCACATCAGATGCGGGATCATCGCAACGACGGCCGTGACAATCGCGACCCAGGGTGCCGGCGAGCGCAGGAGTTTCATCCGGTCGGGATGAATCAGCGCGGCAAGCCCGATCGCGCCGATCATGGTCAGCACCCAGTATTTCGTCATCAATGCGAGGGCAGCGGCTAGCCCGAGCCAGAAGCCTGAGAGGACGCTGCGTTTCTCAAACGCGTTCAGATAGGCCAGCACCAGAAGCGGCAGCGTGACGAGTTGCAGAAGGTCCGGATTGTACTTGAAGCCCTTGAAATTGAAGATCGGGTAGATCGCCAGCATCACCACGACCATAAACGCGCGGCGATAGTCCACCACCCGAAGCGCGATCAGCCATGTGATCACGAGGCCGATGGAGACTGTCGTCATCGCTAGCAAATAGGTGGCCCAGTCGGTGACCGGAAAAGCCTTGAACCAGAGACCGGCGACCCAGCCCGCCAGCGGCGGATGCTTGCCATAGCCGAGCTGGAACTTCTGGCCCCAGGCAAAGGCTTCGGCGACGTCCATATGGATGTCCTGCGCCGCCTTGAGATTGATCAGGATGACGGTCCAGAGTAGCGCATGGATTATGGCAAAGGCAAAGACGAACGCGGAAGCGCTTTGGCGGTCCGTTGCGGACGCCGCAACCCAGGCCATCAGCCGCCGAAGGCTCAGCCGTCGTCTCGCCCGGCCGCGCGGCAAGCTCGTGGATGAAAGCAGTGTCGTTGGCATACGCATAGTACCTTTGTTGACCTTCGGCGTTCCCGTTTGGGTAGCGCGTTTTCCGCTGCCATAAAATCAGCTTGACGTGAAGAAGCTCCGTTAAATTGCCGCAATATGGTTGCCGCACCGGGGTGCGAATGCTATCCCGCGCACCATGACATCCGTCCCGATTTCGAACATCCGCAACTTTTCCATTGTTGCGCATATCGACCATGGCAAATCGACACTGGCTGACCGCCTGATCCAGACCACCGGCGGGTTGCAGGCCCGCGAGATGAAGGAACAGGTGCTCGATTCCATGGATATCGAGCGCGAGCGCGGGATCACGATCAAGGCGCAAACCGTGCGGCTGAGCTACGCAGCCAAGGACGGCCAGTCCTACATCCTGAATTTGATCGACACGCCCGGCCATGTCGACTTCGCCTACGAGGTGTCGCGCTCGCTTGCCGCCTGCGAAGGCTCGCTGCTCGTCGTAGACGCGAGCCAGGGCGTCGAGGCCCAGACGCTCGCCAACGTCTATCACGCGCTCGACGCCGGCCACGAAATCGTGCCGGTCTTGAACAAGATCGACCTGCCGGCCGCAGAACCCGAGCAGGTCAAGCAGCAGATCGAGGACGTCATCGGCATCGATGCGTCCGATGCGGTCATGATTTCAGCCAAGACCGGACTTGGCATCGACGAGGTGCTGGAAGCGATCGTGCACCGGCTGCCGCCGCCCAAAGGCGACCGCGAGGCACCGCTGAAAGCGCTGCTGGTCGATAGCTGGTACGACGTCTATCTCGGCGTCGTCGTGCTGGTGCGGATCGTCGACGGCGTGATGAAGAAGGGCCAGCGCATCCGGATGATGGGCACCGGCGCCGCCTACGACATCGAGCGGGTCGGCTTCTTCACCCCGAAAATGCACCAGATCGAAGAGCTCGGCCCCGGCGAGATCGGCTTCATCACAGCGGCGATCAAGGAAGTCGCCGATACGCGCGTCGGTGACACTATCACCGACGACCGCAAGCCGGTCACCGACATGCTGCCGGGCTTCAAGCCGGCGATCCCGGTCGTGTTCTGCGGCCTGTTTCCGGTCGACGCGGACGACTTCGAAACCCTGCGCGCGGCGATGGGCAAATTGCGGCTCAACGACGCGAGTTTTTCGTTCGAGATGGAAACCTCCGCCGCGCTCGGTTTTGGCTTCCGCTGCGGTTTCCTCGGCCTGCTGCATCTGGAAATCATCCAGGAGCGGCTGCAACGCGAGTTCGACCTCAACCTGATCGCAACGGCGCCGAGCGTGATCTACCGCATGCATCTGACCGACGGGCAGTCGATCGAAATCCACAATCCGATCGACATGCCCGACGTGGTGAAAATCGCCGAGATCCAGGAACCATGGATCGAGGCGACGATCCTGACCCCCGACGAATATCTCGGCAGCGTGCTGAAGCTCTGCCAGGACCGGCGCGGTTCGCAGAAGGAACTCACTTACGTCGGCAACCGCGCCATGGTGAAATACGAACTGCCGCTCAACGAGGTGGTGTTCGATTTCTACGATCGGCTGAAGTCGGTCTCGAAAGGCTACGCCTCGTTCGACTATCACTTGACCGACTACAAGCCGGCCGACCTCGTCAAGATGCAGATCCTGGTCAACAACGAGCCGGTGGACGCGCTCTCGATGCTGGTTCACAAGACGCGCGCTGAAGGCCGCGGCCGCGCCATGGTCGAGAAGATGAAGGAACTGATCCCGCCGCACATGTTCCAGATCCCGATCCAGGCCGCGATCGGCGGCAAGGTGATCGCGCGCGAGACTGTCCGCGCCCTGCGCAAGGACGTCACCGCCAAATGCTACGGCGGCGACATCACGCGAAAGCGCAAGCTTCTGGAGAAGCAGAAGGAAGGCAAAAAGAAGATGCGGCAGTTCGGCAAGGTCGACATCCCGCAGGAAGCCTTCATCGCCGCGCTGAAGGTCGATAGCTGAGCCTTAAGCTCTGCAAGCCGGGCTTCTCTCACCCGACAATTCTGCATCGACTTATCTCGCGCCGGTCTTGATCCCGGCCGCGAGTTGGATCAACATGTCCCTAATTGATCACTCGATAAAGTACAGGGAAACGCCATGAACAAGCCCGAAGCCGGGAGCATCGCGTCCAGTCTCGTCGAACGCGCCAAGGCGCTGGCCCCCCTGATCGTGCAGGAGGCTGACGAGATTGAGCGGACGCGGCGCCTGACGCCAGCGGTGGTTTCGGCGCTGGTCGAAAACGGGCTCTACAAGTCGCTCCTGCCCAAAAGCATTGGCGGGTTCGAATCGCCGCCCATGGTTTTCATGCAAATGCTGGAGGAGATCGCCAAGGCGGACGCCTCCACCGCGTGGTGCGTAGGTCAATGCTCGGTCGTCGCCATGACGGCGGCCTATCTCGATGCGGACGTGGCACATCAGGTGTTCGGCAAGCCGGATGACGTCATGGCCTGGGGCGCGATCGCCCATTCGGTGCAGGCGGTTCCCGGTGGCTACACCATCAGCGCGCGCTGGGACTTTGCCAGCGGCTCGCGCCAGGCGAACTGGCTCGGCGCCCATGTCCAGGTTCTCGAAGCGGACGGCACAACGCGGATGAAGCCGAACGGCACCCCGGAAATCCGCACCATCGTCTTTCCGATGTCCAGCGCCACCATGCACGACATGTGGAACGTGATTGGGCTCTGTGGCACAGGCACCGATTCCTATTCGGTCGAGAACCTGTTCATTCCGGAGAATTTTTCCGCACTGCGCGACGACTTCTCGGCGCTGCGCGAAAAAGGCCCGCTCTACGGGATCACGACCTACAGCATGTTCGGGCTGGGCTTTGGCGCGGTCTCGCTCGGTGTCGCCCGCGCGACGCTGGATGCGGCGATCGATCTCGCCCGCAAGAAGCATTCGGTCGGCATCGCCGCGATGAAGGATAACAGCGCCGTTCAGGGCTTGATCGGCCGCACTGAGGCAAAACTGCGCGCGGCGCGCGCCTATCATTTTTCCACCGCTTCGGAAGCCTGGCAGGAAATATTGAACACTGGACGGCTCTCGGAGCAGGGCCGGGCCGCCATTCGTCTTTCGGCGACATGGACCATTCACCAGGCGGCCGAGATCGTCGATACCGCCTATCACATGGCCGGCGCGACGGCCGTTTTCAAATCGAACCCGTTCGAGCGGCGGTTCCGCGACATGCACGCCATCGCACAGCAGATCCAGGCCCGCGACACGCATTATGAAGACGTCGGCAAGATGATCCTGACCAACAGCGTGATCCCGCGCGGGCCGACCATCTAAAGCATGATCCGGAACATGTGCCGAACCTTAAAAGAAATCAGTTATTAAGCACTTTCTGGGAATTTCGGGTTAACCATTGCGAGGCCCCGATATCCCATGTTTCAGCTCCGATCGATCGCGGTCCGCCTTATTCTCGCGATCTCACTGACAGTTGCGGCGGCCTGCGGAATTCTCGGAACCTTCTCGGTGATCCAGCAGCGCGCGCTGATGCGGCTCGCGCTCGATCAGCAGCTCAAACTGCAATATGACAGCGTCATTGCAACCCTTGACTATGAGGGGCGGGCCGGATTGGCGGTCAGCGCCGTCGTGGCCAATCTGCCGCCGGTGGCGGAGGCGATCGCCAAAGGCGACCGCGAGTCGCTCGAGCCGTTGTTGAAAGCGCCGATGGAAGCGATCAAGGCGCAAGGCATCCCGCTGATCAGCTTCCACTCGCCGCCGGCAACCAACTTTTACCGCGCGCACGATCCGAAGCATTTCGGCGAGGATATTTCCGCGCGGCGCAATACGGTGGTCGAGTCGAACAGGACCGGCAAAGCCATCGTCGGCGTCGAAGCCGGGCGGGATTCGCTGAGCATCTTTGCCATGACGCCAATCATGCGCGACGGGAAGAGCATCGCCGTCGCCGATATCGGCGTTTCCTTCAACAAGCAGTTCGTCGACAGCGTCAAGCAGCGGTTCGGTGTCGATCTCGCGGTCCATCGTTTCGACGGCAACGCATTCGCCAATATCGGATCGACCTTCGCCGAAAAATCGCTGGCCAGCCAGGAAGAGCTGAGAAGCGTATTTGACGGCAGCACGCTTCGCCGCGATGCCACGCTCGACGGTCATCCGGTCGCGCTCTATCTCGGGCAAATCAAGAACTATGCCGGCCAGCCGGTAGCCGTGATCGAATTGGTCAAGGATACCACCGCGTACGAAGCAGCCTCTGCCAACTCGCAGCGGACACTGATTTTCGGCACCATCGCCATTCTGATTGCCGCCGCTTTGCTGGCCTTCCTGCTTGGCCGGGGCATGTCGCGTCCGTTGGCGGCGATTACCGCTGTCATGAACCGCCTTTCCAGCGGCGACACCGACGTGGAAATCCCCGGCGGCGACCGCAAGGATGAACTCGGCACCATGGCCAGCGCCGTCGATGTATTCCGCCGCAACATGATCGAGTCGCGGCTTTTGCGCGAGGAGCAGGAAGCGGCCAAGAAGCAAGGCGAGGCGGAAAAGAGCACTTTGCAGCGGCGCATGGCCGACCGTTTCGAAGCCGACGTCAAGAGCGTCGTCAACGCGGTCGCGCGAGCGACGAAGGAAATGCAGCGCGTCGCGGCGGAAATCACCACAAGCGTCAACGGCACCTCTACGCAGGCGGCGGCTGCCGCCGCAGCGTCCGAGGAGGCCTCCTCCAGCATCAACACGGTTGCGGTGGCGACAGAAAAGCTCGCCTCCTCGGTCGCGGAGATCGGCCGCCAGGTCACCCATTCCAGCGGCGTCGCCGACGCCGCGGTCGGCAAGGCTGCGAAAACCAACGAGATGGTCGGAGCGCTGGCGGCCGCCGGCGAGAAGATCGGCGACGTGCTTCGCCTGATCAGCGCGATTGCCGGTCAGACCAACCTGCTGGCGCTGAATGCCACCATCGAGGCAGCACGCGCAGGAGAGGCCGGAAAAGGCTTTGCGGTCGTCGCCTCCGAGGTCAAGGAACTTGCCAGCCAGACCGCCAAGGCCACGGAAGAAATCGCCGGACAAGTCGCCGCGATCCAATCCTCCACCGAAGAGTGCGTGACCGCCATCGGCAGCATCGGCAACACCATCCGCGAGATCAGCACCATCGCCACCACGATCGCCTCGGCCGTCGAGGAACAGGGTGCCGCGACACGCGAGATCGCACACAGCGTTCAGCAGGTCGCCGCCGGCACCAGCGAGGTCGCGGTCAACGTGGCCGGCGCAAGCCAGGCGGCCGACCAATCGCGCGCGCTCGCCGACACCGTCCTCTCAGCGTCCGGCGAACTCAGCCAGCACGCCTCCGCGCTGTTTAAAAACGTCGATAGTTTCCTCGCCGGCCTGCGCGACGCCGCTTAAGCTCAGCACAAATATCCATTCGCCAGAGCTAAAGCATGATCCGGAAAAGTGTGTAGCGGTTTTCCGAAAAGATCATGCTCAATCAAGAGCCATAGCGCGATGACGATTCAACCAAACCTCATCGCGCTTTAAGGTGGCGGCAGCCTTACAGCGAGTGTAAGGCAGATCGCTCTCCTTCAGGCAACGCGCGCCTTGATCGGCAACGAGTCTTCCGGTGCCGCGGTCTTTGCAAGACGCTGCGGGGCTTTCAGCAGCCCGCCGATATCGGCGTTGGGCCGCGCGCCACTGAACAGGAACCCCTGAGCCTCGTGGCAGCCCTGCTCGCGCAAGTAGGCGAGTTCGGCTTCGGTCTCGACGCCCTCGGCCGTGACGGTGACGCCGAGGCCTGCGCCAAGGCTGATGATCGAGCGCACGATCGCTTGCGCCTCGCGGTTGCCGGCAAGATCTCGCACAAACGACTGGTCGATCTTGATCTTGTCGAATGGAAAACTTCTCAAGTAGCTCAAACTGGAATAGCCGGTGCCGAAATCGTCCATCGAGATGCGTACGCCGAGCGCACGCAGCGCGTGCAACGTAGCCAGGACTTCGCTGCTCTTTTCCAGAAGAAGGGTCTCTGTAATTTCCAGTTCGAGTCGCCTCGCCGGCAGGCCGGATTTGTTCAAGGCATCCATCACCACCGAAAACAGATTGCCGACGCGGAATTGCAAGGGCGAGAGATTGACCGCCACCCGAACCTCATCGGGCCAATGCGCCGCGTCGGCGCAGGCACGGCGCAGTATCAAACCGCCGAGACCGGCAATCAGACCCGTCTCTTCCGCCACCGGAATGAACTCAGCCGGCGAGATCATGCCGCGATCCGGGTGCGGCCAGCGCACCAGAGCCTCGAATCCGGTGATACGTCCGCTCGCCAGGTCGATGAGCGGCTGGTAGTACGGTCGCAGCACCCCATCCTGGATCGCGGCGCGCAGATCGAGTTCGATCTTGCGGCGCTTCTGGGCACGGGCATCCATTTCAGATTCAAAGAATGCGAACGTGCCGCGCGATTCACTCTTGGCGCGGGACAATGCCATCGTCGCGTGCTTCAGAAGCCGGTCGGATTCATCGCCATCACCGGGCGCCATCGCAATACCGATCGTGGCGGCAATGACGACGCATTGGCCGTCGAGCAGAAATGGATCGGCAAGGGCCTCCAGCAGGCGCCGAGCCAGGAGCCCCGCATCCTCCGGCCGCGTCATGCCGTTCTGGACGACGGCGAATTCATCCGAGTTCAAGCGAGCGATCACGTCCTCTTCACGCAGGATCGACCGCAGGCGCTTGGCGACGGCGCTTAGCAGCTTGTCGCCGACGCCATGACCGAGCGCGTCGTTGACGGTCTTGAAGCTGTCGAGACCGAGGATCAGAACCGCGACCTTGTCCGTGCTGCGCCGCGCATGCAGCAGCATCTCGTCCATGCGTTGACGCAGCAGGCTGCGATTCGGCAACCCTGTGAGGCTGTCGTGCTGGGCCATGAAAACCATATTGGCCTCGGCCTGTTTGCGCTCAGTGATATCCATCAGCGCCAACAGCACGGCGGACTGACCGGCATATACGAGCCGGCGCGCGTAGATGGCCACATCGATCAGCGAGCCGTCGGCCCTGACATGCTTCCAGGTGCGGGCCGTCAGTTCGTCGCTGCTGAGCACGCTGGCCCACGGCGGATCGGTTTCGAAGGCCTGAACGCTGCGAATGGTGAGTTTTTCGAACGCGGCACGATCGAAGCCGTAGTGTTCGACCGCAGCATCATTGACCCCGATGATGCGTTCGTCCTCCAGCGCGCAGATGATCATCGGGACGGGATTGCTATCGAACAGCAGGCGAAAAGACGCCTCGCGCTGCTTCAATTCGGTGATGTCCACCCGCAGGCCGATAATGCCGCCATCCCCCGTCAGCCGCTCCTCGATCAGAACGCAACGGCCGTCGGCCAGGACCTGTTCATGACGTTCGCCGGGCCGGTAAAGCTTGGCGATCCGATCGGAAATCCATTCTTCCTCCCGGCCGATCGCCTCGGGATAATCGCCGCGTTCAACACCGATGCGAATCGTATCCTGCAGCCGCGCCCCCGGCTGGAACAGGTCCGCGCTGCGGCCGTAGATTTCCGAGTATTTCTTGTTCCAGAGAATGTATCGACCTTCCGGGTCGAGAAAGACAATGCCTTGAGGCAGAATATCGATGGCTTCCCGCAAGCGCTCGTGCGATTTCTGCGCCGCCGCAATCGCCGTTTCGGCCTCAGCGCGCATGCGCTCGACATCATCGGCCGCTGCCGGATTGTGACGATGTTGGCCGGGCTGCTTTGAACGGGATTTCGTCGGCACGCCGCGGACGCGAGCAACCGTCGTATCTTTACGCTTTTTTTGCTTTTTGACTGGCTTCGACCTGATTCTCGGCATTGATACGCCCGTTAGCATTCTGCTTTCTGGTGGACTGCGATACGACGAAGTGTCTGAAAAAATGGTATTGACGTGCCGAGCAAAACCGCATCGGGAGTCGGCGACCGATCGCGAAAATTTTAGGGAGTGGCGACGGATCGCGAAAATTTTAGCGAGATCTGCCCAGTTATGCGGCGAACGCGAGTGTCGGCGCGGGTTGTGGTGTGCATAATCCGGGCACAAGCAAACGGCTGAGGCAGCTCATCACTGTTCTGCACCGCAGACGTAACGCTCAGGACGACGGAAACGCCAAATCATGACGCGCGCGCGAATCTCGCCAAAACTCGGCAGGGTTACCGAACGATTAATGCGCGGCCAGATTTGCGATGCCGTCCCGCAGGAAACCCAAATTCCGGCGTACCTATAGGGTAGATCAGATGAAGCTTTCGATCGCTTTCCTTCTGCTCCTGGCTCTCTCCTCGGCTGCGCTGGCCCAGGACAAAGGCAGCGTCGATCCAAAACCATTGCCTCCGCTCGCCGATCCGAACGATCCCAAGCTCGGCGCCAAGGAGTTGTTCGGACGCAAGCTGCTGCCCGCGGCGACGCCGACGAAGGTGATTGGCTTTTATTCCAAAGGATGCATCGCCGGCGCGCAGCCTTTGCCAATCAATGGCCCGACCTGGCAGGTGATGCGGCTGTCACGCAACCGCAACTGGGCGCATCCCGAGATGGTCGCGTTGCTGGAGCGCTTGTCGGCGAAAGTTCACAAGGACGCCGGCTGGCCGGGCATTCTGGTCGGCGACATGTCGCAGCCACGTGGCGGACCGATGTTGACTGGCCACGCCAGCCATCAGGTCGGCCTCGATGCCGATATATGGCTGACGCCGATGCCGGACCACACCTTGTCGCGCAATGAACGCGAGGAAATGTCTGCCGTGATGATGGTGCGCGCCGACCGGCTCGACATCGACCCGAACACCTGGACGCCGCAACATCTGGCTGTCATTCGAGACGCGGCAGAGGAGCCGAGCGTCGAACGCATCTTCGTCAATGCCGCAATTAAGAAGGCGCTGTGCCGCGAAGCCAAGGGCGACCGCAGCTGGCTTTCCAAGATCCGGCCTATGTACGGCCACGACTATCACTTTCATATCCGCATCAAATGCCCCGCCGGCAGCACGACGTGCGAGAGCCAGCCCGAACCCACAGAGGGTGAGGCTTGCAGCGCGGCCGATCTCGCTTACTGGTTCAAGGATGAGGTAATCCATCCAAAGCCGCCGACGGAGCCCCCGCAGCCAAGGACGGGACCGACGCTGGCACAACTGCCGGCAGAGTGCCGGAAGGTGCTGGCCGCGCCGGACGCCAAGCAGTAACATTTGCGGGCCAAACCTATCGCGCGCAGTCCGAATGCGCTAAGGTTTTTCAGCCGTAGGTGCCGTAAGCACGGCGGCTCAACCGGGACGACAATCCCATCTTCTGTTCGATCAGAAGACCGTCACGCCCGCGGCGGACCGAGCGGCCCGACAGTGGAGACCATCATGCGCATCAGTGCACGCAACCAGATCAAGGGCACCGTTCTTGAAGTCAAGAAAGGTGCGACGACCTCCCATGTTCGGGTCGATATCGGCCACGGCCAGGTTATCACCTCATCGATCACCAATGAGGCGGTCGACGAGCTCGGCATCAAGGCCAAGGGTCAAGTGACCGTGGTCGTGAAGGCTTCTGACGTCATGATAGCGGTGGATTGATTATGCGCAGCTCTGCATTTGTTGTTTTGGCCTTGCTCACGTCTACCTCCGCATGGGCGGCGGAAGAGCCGAGCGGCTGCGACAAATTCAAATGGAATATCGACCACGCGCGCGCCGCGCTCACCGCGCCGGATCGCATGAAGCTGAACTCCGGCAGCGACCTCGCCGCCTTTCCGGCGACCGGGGTAACGCTTGCTCTCGTCGCGCCGGCCGACGCCAAACTGCCGACGCCGCCGGAACGCGCACCAAAGGACGGCACCTTTGCCGGCTTCACCAGGTTCACGTCTGCGCCGAAGGCCGGCAGCTATACGATCAGCCTTTCCAATGGAGCATGGCTCGACTTGGTGCAGGACGGTCATTTTCTAAAGCCAACGGCGTTTAGTGGCGCCACCGATTGCGAAGGTATTCGAAAAACCGTGAAGTTCGACCTTTCGGCAAATCCTTTCGTGCTTCAGATCAGCGGCGCCAGGGAGAATTCGCTCTCGATCGCGATCCAGCCGTCGGAATGAACGGCCCGCCGTCTCAACCGAGGCGGCATTTGGGCACTTTGACCGGAACCATCAGCCTGTTATTGTTTTCCTTCAGCGAAGTTCCTGCCGGCCGTAAGTCGGCGAGAACAGCGGAACGGCGCTTTCGCTTGTCGCACTTCACGATTGACCAGAGCCTGATGTCGCGCGCCGCATAGCGCCCGCGTTCTAGCGTCCCGGTTCTGACATTCGTATCACGGCCGGTACTCTTTACGAATGTCAGAACCAAAGGGACACTAGCGACCATATGATTCTAGTGTGGCTTTGACTCTGACGTTCCTTCGAAGAACTCGCGGCGACACTGAAAGGAACGTCAGTGTCGCCACACTAGCGCGGAGCGCTGCTATGGACCGTCTTGTCAAAATTCTTTTCGCCCTCGCGATCGTGGGCAGCGTTGCCGCATCGCCTGCATCCGCCGAGGAAAAAGGCCTGACTGTATTTGCTGCCGCCTCGATGAAGAATGCGCTCGACGACATCAACGCCGCCTATACGGCCAAGACCAGCGTCAAGGTCGTTGCAAGCTATGCGGCAAGCTCCGTGCTGGCAAAACAGATCGACCAGGGCGCGCCGGCCGATGTTTTTCTGTCTGCCGATACCGACTGGATGGACTACGCGGCCAAGCAAAAAACCATCAACACGGAAACCCGGACGAATCTGCTCGGCAACAGCATTGTTCTGATCGCGCCGAAGGACTCCTCCATCGACAAGGTCGAGATTGCATCCGGCTTCGATTTGGCCAGACTTGCCGGCAGCGGCCGGATCGCTACCGGTGACGTGAATTCGGTCCCCGTCGGCAAATACGCCAAGGCCGCGCTTGAAAAGCTCGGCGCATGGGAAGCGGCCGCGCCTAAATTCGCGATGGCCGAAAGCGTGCGCGCGGCGCTGACGCTGGTGGCGCGCGGCGAGGCCGTGCTCGGCATTGTCTATGCCACCGATGCCAAGGTCGAGCCGGAGGTGAAAATCGTAGGCACCTTCCCGGCCGATTCTCATCCGCCGATCATCTATCCGGTCGCTGCGACCACCTCCGCAGGTTCGGGCGCCGCCGCCTATCTCGCTTTTTTGCGCTCTTCGGCAGCCAAGACCATTTTTGAAAAATACGGATTCACCTTTCTGATCCGTCCTCCATCCTGATCGCAGCGTGTTCGATATTTCACCTATGGAATGGACGGCGGTCCTGCTCTCGCTGCGGGTTGCCTCCGTCGCAACGCTGGTCGCGACACCGCTTGGGATTGCGGTGGGATGGCTGCTGGCGCGCCGGGAATTTTGGGGCAAGTCGTTGCTCGACGCGACGATCCACTTGCCGCTGGTGCTACCACCCGTCGTCACGGGCTACCTCCTGCTTCTCACCTTCGGCCGCCGCGGCGTTGTCGGCGCCTGGCTTGCCGAACACCTCGGTCTCGTCTTTGCGTTTCGCTGGACCGGTGCGGCGCTGGCTTGCGGGATCATGTCGTTCCCGCTGCTGGTGCGGCCGATCCGCCTTTCGATCGAGGCCGTGGACCGGCGGCTGGAACAGGCAGCAGCGACGCTCGGCGCCGCCCCCTGGCAAGTATTTTTGACCGTGACTTTGCCGCTGGCGCTATCCGGTGTGCTCGCCGGGATGGTGCTCGGATTTGCCAAGGCGCTTGGTGAATTCGGTGCGACCATCACGTTTGTGTCGAATATTCCCGGCGAGACCCAAACCATTTCATCCGCGATCTATTCGCTGATTCAGACCCCGGATGGCGATGCGGCGGCGCTGCGGCTGGTCGTGATTTCAGTCCTGATATCGATGGCGGCTCTGGTCGCTTCCGAGTGGTTTTCCCGGCGCGCCTTGCGGCGGCTGCACGGGGGATGACGATGCTGCGGGTCAATGTCTCAAAGCGGCTGGGTGAATTTACGGTCGAAGCCTCCTTTGCGAGCGAGGGGCGCGTCACCGGGCTGTTTGGTGCATCCGGTGCAGGCAAGACGTCGCTGATCAATATGATCGCAGGCCTGCTGCGGCCCGATCGCGGCGTCATCGCCGTCGATGGTGAAACGCTGGATGATACTTCCGCCGGATTACATGTCCCGGTGTACCGCCGCCGCATCGGTTACGTCTTCCAGGACGCGCGGCTGTTTCCGCATCTTGATGTCCGCGAAAATCTCGACTACGGGCGGCGCATGAACCGCCTGACTGAGGAGGCCGCGCTCTGGCGTCGTGTCACCGAGCTCCTGGACATCGGCGGTTTACTGGATCGCCGTCCCGGAAGATTATCCGGCGGCGAGCGCCAGCGCGTGGCGCTCGGGCGGGCGCTATTATCACAGCCGCGGTTGCTGCTGCTGGATGAACCGCTGGGTTCGCTCGACGAGGAACGCAAGGAAGAAATCCTGCCCTATCTCGTTCGCCTGCGCGACGAAGCCGGCATCCCCATGGTCTATGTCAGCCACGACCCATCCGAGATGCGAAAGCTGGCAACGCAAATTGCGATCGTCCGGCGTGGCCGCGTGACCGCGTTTGGCGGAGCGGAGGTGTTGCCGACGACGCCCGCATCTGAGTAGCGCGATTCAAGTTGTGCTTCCTGCGGCTACTGATACCGGCAGATTTGAATCGATCGATGGTGTGGACCGGATGCGGCCCACGCCATTTTATTTTCAAATCCCCGCCACCGACGACCAGAGGCTGCCAAGCTTCTGCTTGAACGAATCCAGCCGCGTCATGGCCGGTACTTCCTCCGGATCTTCGGGCAGACGAAGACCGATCACATTCACCCTTCCACCGCTGATGCTGCGCGCCACCAAAACGATGGTGTCTAGATCAAGCGTTGCGCCTTCCTTCGGCGCGTGGTCGAGGTGGATATCGAAGTAGTCGGCAAGCGTCAGCCCGGCCTGATCGTCGCCGATCTTAACGCCATAGACCTCTGCCAGCTCGCCGAGCGTGTGCTCGCCCGATACGGTGAAATCACCCAGCAAATGCGGATCGGGCGCCGAACTCGGCGGCATGTCGACAAAGAAACGGTCGAGCGCTTCGGCCTTCTCCGGCGGCGCCAGCAGATAGATATAATCGCCGGGACGAACCGGGTCGGCCTCTGCCGGCGAGAGAATGTGCTCGTCGCGGATCACCAACGTCGGCTTCGACCAGGACGGGGTGAGGCCACGCCGGAAAAACAGGCTTTTCGGCCGCACCGAATAGCCGACCAGTTGCTGTTCGAGCTGGCCCGGCAAGTCGAGCTCGACCCGCCGCGGGCCGCGATCGACGCGCGGCAACGCAACGTGCAGCCGGCGCGCCGCGGCCGCCAGCGTCCAGCCCTGGAGCAATAGCGAAATGACGACGATGACGAAGGCGACGTCGAAATAAAGATAGGCCTTCGGAAGCCCGACCAGCATTGGAATCGACGCCAGGAAGATCGCCACCGCGCCACGCAGACCGGTCCAGGCAATGAATATCTTCTCCCGCCAGTTGAAACGAAACGGCGCCAGGCACAGAAACACCGCGAGCGGACGCGCCGCCAGCATCAGGACCAGCGCAATGGCCACCGCCGGTCCGATGCTAGCCACCAGACGCTGCGGCGAGGCCAGAAGCCCGAGCAGCACAAACATCACGATCTGCGCGAGCCAGGTCGCGGCATCCAGAAACGTCACCAACGCATTATGCGCGCGGGTCGGCCGGTTGCCGATGATGATGCCGGCGAGATAGACGGCCAGAAATCCCGAGGCGTGCGCCATTTGCGTTGCGCCGAATATCACAAGCGCGGCCGTCAGCACGAACGGCGCATGCAGGCCCTGCGGCAAGGCCACGCGATTGAGCGCGAGCACCACGAGCCGGCCGCCGACGATCCCGACCACGGCGCCCAGCACCGCCTCGCGGCCGAGCTCGATGGCGACATGGACGAACGAACTGGTACCTACTGAAATCAGCTCGACCAGCATCAGTGTGAGAAACACCGCGAACGGATCGTTGGTGCCGGATTCCGCCTCCAGCGTCGCACCGACGCGCGGGCGCAGCCGCAAGCCTTGCGCATGCACCAGCAGAAAAACCGCCGCCGCGTCGGTCGAGGCGACCACGGCGCCGACCAGCAGCGCTTCGGTCCAGCTCAGGTCGAGGACATATTTGGCGACCGGCGCAGTCATCAGCGCCGTCAGCAGCACGCCGATGGTCGCGAGCAACATCGACGGTGCAATCACCGCGCTGATATTCTGGAAACGCGTTCGCAGGCCGCCGTCGAACAGGATCAGCGCCAACGCCACCGATCCCACGAGATAGGTCGTGCGCAGATCGTCGAACTGAAGCTGACCGGGGCCGAAATCCCCGGCCACGACGCCGATCAACAGAAACACCAGCAGTAACGGCGCGCCGAAGCGTAGCGCCAGCAGGCTCGACAAAATGCCGGCCATGACAAGCACCGCGCCGAGCAGGATGGCTATGCTGACCGAGTCGAGAGAGGCCATGGCTGTTACGTAAATCCTTGCAACAGCATCCTTATCGTCGCCACAGTTCGACGCCAACCCATTTCTGCCGGCGCCCCATCCCGTGTCCCGAAGCCCACGGCAATGGCGTTAAAGACCCGGTTATGTGAGAATCTGGCCTGTATTCGAATCAAGCCCTGGGCTGCGGTCATCCGCCCCGAGACGAGACTTTGACGATGGATTTGAACGACAGCATCGAATATCTGCGAATGGTGGCGCGATCCGTTGGCGCTGAAATTTCCTCGCCCTTTTTCTACCTGCAATTCGGCCTGATTCTGGCCGCGGCCGGAATAGCATACGCCGCCAATGCCGCACTCCAGGCCCGCGTCGATAACGACAAGCTCGCCAAGCGATGGCCGCTGCCGTTGCGGCGGCTGGCCCATGTGCTGGTGGAGAGCTTCTCCACCGTCGTGTTTGCGATTCTGGTCATTGCCGCACGCGTCGCGATGTACCATTCGACCTGGCCGAGCCGCAGTTACATGCTGGTGGTCGCGGCCAAGCTCGCACTCGCCTGGCTGATCATCCGGCTTGTGACCTCGGTCATCCGCAACGCGTTTCTGGTCAAGTTGATCTCGCTGTCGGCGTGGCTGATCGCGGCGCTGAGCATCATCAATCAGCTCGATCCGGCGGTTGACGCGCTCGACTCGGTTTCGATCGTTCTGGGCGGAATGCGGCTAACGCCGCTGGTCGTGATCAAGCTCGGCCTGCTCCTGATCGCGGCCTTGTGGCTCACTAACGTTGCCAGTAATTTTGCCGAAAGCCGCATCAACCAATCCGCCGACCTGACGCCATCGATCCAGGTGCTGCTGGCCAAGATGATCCGGATTGGGCTGTTGATCGTGGCGATCGCGGTCGCGCTCAGTGCGGTCGGCATCAACCTGTCGGCGCTGGCGGTGTTCTCAGGCGCCGTCGGCGTCGGCGTCGGCATCGGCCTGCAAAAGATCGTCGCCAACTTCATCAGCGGCATCATCCTTTTGGCAGACAAGTCGGTCAAACCCGGCGACCTCGTCACCATCGGCGACAGCTCCGGGCGCATCAGTGCGATGAAGACGCGCTATATTTCGGTGGCCGCCGGCGACGGCCGTGAATTCCTGATCCCGAACGAGGACCTGGTAACGCAAAAGGTCACCAATTGGACCTATACCGACAAGAACACGCTGGTGAAGGTGACTTTCGGCACCAACTACGACTCCGACCCGAGGCAGGTGTGCCAGCTCGCGGCCGAAATCGCGGCCAAAGCCCCCCGCGCCATCAAATCCAAGCCACCCGGCTGCAACCTCACCGAATTCGCCGAGACCGGCATGAAGTTTTCTCTGACCTTCTGGATCGCCGACCCCGACGGCATGGATAACGTCAAGAGCGAAGTGATGCTGGCGCTCTGGGAGGCTTTCAAGCGCGAGGGCATCGAAGTGCCTTATCCGGTGCGCGAAATCCGGGTACGCGGCGGGGCGCTGCCGGTTGACACCACGGTGGAGGTCCCCAATTGACAGCGGTTCCGGGCCTCGCACGCCCCTCGGATCGCTTGCACGGCGCGCGCCAATCATTAAATTAGGCCATTCAACCCTTTTCCAAAGAGACACGACCCGTCCATGAGCTATGTTGAGGCCTCAGATACGTCCCTGCGCAAGACCGGGCAGATCAAGCTGCACGGCGCGAGCAGCTTTGCCGGCATGCGCAAGGCCGGCGCGCTGGTGGCGAAATGCCTCGACGAATTGACCGACATCGTCAAGGCCGGGATGCCGACCTCGAAAATCGATGACTTCGTCCGCGAGTTTGCCTTCGACCATGGCGCCTTTCCGGCGACGCTGATGTATCGCGGCTACCGTTATTCGACCTGCACCTCGATCAATCATGTGGTGTGCCACGGCATGCCGGGGGACCGGGCGCTGAAGGAAGGCGATATCGTCAACATCGACGTCACCTTCATCGTCGACGGCTGGTATGGCGATTCCAGCCGTATGTATGCGATTGTGCCGATCGCACGAAAGGCCGAGCGGCTGATCGAGGTGACCTATGAGGCCATGATGCGCGGCATTGCCGCCGTGAAGCCGGGCGCCACCACCGGCGATATCGGTCATGCGATCCAGAGCTACGTCGAACCGCAGGGCATGAGCGTGGTGCGCGATTTCTGCGGCCACGGTCTCGGCCGGCTTTTCCACGATGAACCGAACATCATTCATGTCGGCCGGCCTGGCGAAGGCGTGCCGCTCAGGCCCGGCATGTTCTTCACCATCGAGCCGATGATCAATCTCGGCAAGCCGCATGTGAAGATCCTGTCTGACGGCTGGACCGCGGTGACGCGAGACCGTTCGCTGTCGGCGCAATTCGAGCACTCGGTCGGCGTGACGGCGACCGGGTTCGAGATCTTCACGCTGTCGGAACGCCATCAAGAGAAGCCGCCGGCGCAAGCCTGATTGCTGACCGGCGCATCGTCTCATTCCGTTGCGAGATAAATCAGCGCGAGCATCGGCAACAGGCCACCAATCCATGCCGCCAGCGTCCAGCCGCCATGGACGTAGGCCCAGGCGCCGATGGCCGAGCCCGCCGCGCCGGCGAGGAAGAATGTGGTCATGTAGAGCCCGTTCAACCGGCTGCGTTGCTCGGCGCCGAGCATGAACAGCGCGCGATAGCCGAGCACGACATTGCCCTGTACGCCGAAGTCAATCGCGATCGCCGCGGCGACGAAGGCGGCGAGCGAGAGGGGCGAGCCGGGAGCGGCGAGCAGCGTCAGCGCAAAGCCGCCGGTTGTCAGCAGCAGTGCAACCGCAGTTGCCGGCCGCGTCCAGCCGCGATCGGCGAGGCGGCCAGCGATGGGAGCCGAGATCGCACCGGCAGCGCCGACGAGCGCAAACAAGGCGATTCCGGTCTGCGACATCTGGAAGGCGGGACCGGCCAGCACCAACGGCACCGTGGTCCAGAACAGATTGAACGCCCCGAACAGGCCGGCCTGATAGAGCGCGCGACGCCGCAACATCGGTGTGTCCCGCGCCAGATGCAGCATCGATGCGAGCAAGGCGCCATAGCCGAGCCGCGCCTGCGGCTTCCGCACCGGCAAGGTCTGGCGGAGCAACAGCGCGAGCAACACCATGATCGCGGCCGACATGGCGTAGACTGCATGCCACGACGACACGGAAGCGACGAAACTCGACAGCGGTCGCGCCAGCATAATGCCCAGCATCAAGCCCGTCATGATATTACCGATCACCCGCCCCCGGATATGTTCGGGCGAGAGATGCCCGGCATAGGGCAAGAGGATCTGCACCGCGACCGATCCAAGGCCGACGCACAACGCGGCCGCGAAGAACGGAAAAGGGTGCGTCGAGTAAGCCGCTATCGCCAGCGCGACCGCGCAGAGCGCAAGAACGGAGACCGCCAGCCGTCGGTTCTCGATGAGATCGCCGAGCGGCACGACCAGGAACAGCCCCACGCCATAGCCGAGCTGGGTCATGGTCATGACCAGGCCCGCCGCCTGTGGCGACAGGCCCAATTCAGTCGCGATCGGGCCAACCAGCGGCTGGGCGTAATAGATGTTGGCGACGATCAGGCCGCAGGACAGCGCGAGCAGGAAAGTGATCCAGCTCGAAATCGAGGGCGAGTGGTCGGGAAGATCGGAGGTGATCGTTGTCACGTCTTTTTCCTGTTTTGGGGAGCGTCCCGTTTCGGGGACGTCCATAGTCTAGGTGCCAAAAAAGTCGGCGAGTGCCGCGACATATAGGGATCAGTCACCCTCTGTTCAAAGCACAGCTGCGTGGGCGGCCTCTTGGGCATGGTTGTACTTCCCGGTTGCAAAACCCAGCCACCTCGGCACATTGAGCCGATGGGCAGCGAGGCGGACAATCCGAATAACCAAAAGGCGCGCGAGGAGCCGCATTATCACGGCCATCGCGAGCGGCTGCGCGAACGCTTTCGGGACGCCGGTCCAGACGCGTTGAGCGACTATGAATTGCTGGAGATGGCGCTGTTCGCCGCCCTGCCACGGCGCGACACCAAACCGATCGCGAAACTGCTCTTGAAGAAATTCGGCTCCTTTGCCGAAGTCGTCCATGCGCCGGAAAGCCTGCTGCGCGAAATCGACGGCATTGGTGATGCCTCGGTCACTCAGCTCAAGCTGCTTGCTGCGGCGGCCAGCCGCATCGCCAAGGGCGAGATCAAGCGCAGCGTCGCGCTGTCGTCGTGGAACGATGTCATCGACTACTGCCGCACCGGGATGGCGTTCGCCGACAAGGAGCAGTTTCGAATTCTCTTCCTCGACAAGCGCAACCAGCTGATTGCGGACGAGGTGCAGCAGACCGGCACGGTGGACCACACGCCGGTCTATCCGCGCGAGGTGATCAAGCGAGCGCTCGAGCTATCGGCAACCGCCCTGATCCTGGTTCACAACCACCCCTCCGGAGATCCGACACCTTCGCAGGCCGACATCCAGATGACAAAAGCGATCATCGGCATCGCCAGCCCACTCGGAATCTCAGTGCACGACCACATCATCGTCGGCAAAGGCGGGCATGCCAGCCTGAAGGGGATGCGGCTGATATAGACGTAGCTTCTCGCGCATCAACGGGAATCCGCATCGAAATCAGCATTTAGAATGCCGCACAGGAAAAGCACGACCAAGCCCTGGTAGACAACCGTCGCTGGAATTGTAGACATATAAAGCGCGGTAACGCACGCCGGCGCCCGGCTTGCGCTTGAATATTCATCGCACCCGCTCCTGCCGGGTTATTGAATACGATTGAGCGCGACGTCGAAGACGTCGAAATTTCGCAACAGATGCCCCGGCGGCAGCACGATCTTGCCGTTGGCGATCATCGGCACACGCTCTTCCGTGAGTCCGCCGTGCGAGCGAAGCGGCTCCGTCAATCCGGAAAGGTCATGCCGGTCGCGGCTGGTCCCGAGCACTTTATGTCTTGATGAAATCGCTACAATGTCTCCGACGCGATCAGCCGGCAACTCGAAGCGATCACAGGCGGCCTTGCGGGTCAGCGCCACGTCGATTCCGGCCGTGGCCTTAAGCCGCGCGATCAGTGGTTCGACATCGATATCCGCAGGCAGGTAGATTGTCGCAAACGAGCCAAGCGAGCCGTGATGGGCAACATAAGGATCCGTAATAGGTAGAATAACCCGGGCCTTGCCCTTGCCGAGCCATTCGTCGAACAAATCCTGAAGGTACAACACGTCGGGCTGACCGCCGGGCATGAACTTGTCATTCATGCCATGGTCCGCCGTTGCGACAATGTTGCAACCGAGCGAATCCAGTTGCGCCAGATAGCGATCAATCATGGCATAGAAATCGTTGGCGATCCCGGTGCCCGGGCCGACCTTGTGCTGGATATAGTCGGTGGTCGAAAGATACATCAGGTCCGGGCGATGGTGCTGCACCAGCTTGACGCCGGCAGCAAACACGAACTCGGACAAGCCGGCGGAGTAAACCTCAGGCAGCGGCAAACCGACGAAGTTCAGGACGTCATCGATGCCATTGGCTTTCATCGTCGCCTGGTCGGCCTTTTCGGAAGAGAACGCGATGGCGCGACCATCCGAATAGTCGAGCCCGTACGCCAACAATGACCGCAACTTGTCCTTGGCGGTAACCGCGGCAACCTTGAAGCCGGCGTCGTACATGCCCGCAAGGATGGTCGGCGCCCGCAGGAATTGCGGGTCGTTCATCATGACTTCGCGATCGTTGGCCACATCGTAAAAGTAGTTCCCTGCGATGCCGTGCACCGATGGCGGCCGCCCGGTGACGATCGACAGGTTGTTCGGGTTGGTGAAGCTCGGAATGACACTGCTCGCATGAACATGCGCGCCGTCCCGCATGAAACGGGCGAAAGTCGGGGCGACGCCCGCTTCGATCGCCTTCTCGATATATCCGGGTTCCGAGCCGTCGAGACAAATGACGACGGTTGGTCGCTTGGGCGCCTTATAGTCGCGGCCATTAACGACGATAGTGCTCTTGTCCGGATTCATCATTATTCTCCTTGTGACACCCTGGCGAAGACGCGTTCCGCACGAGATCTCGCAGACTACTTCGCCTTCACGCCGTTATAGCGGCGAGCAGGCGCGTTTCGATATCGGACGAGACGCTTCGGAGCGGCTGTCAAAACAGGCGCGTCAAAATCACTGCCGCATCATGATCAGCGGGTCGGTGCTGTCAGGCACCAGCCGCCACTGCGCGTTGTCGTCGGCTTCGAATTGCCAGATCTCACCCTTGTCCGACATCAGAAGCATCTGGCCATGCTCCAGCCGCCAACGTGTCGGCGCGAACGTTACGATAGCCGCATCGCATTTCGGCTTCAGGAAGACCTGAAAATTATCCTGACCCGCATCGGTGTTGGTAAGCGTCAGCCCGCAAATGGTCTGGCCGTTACCGCGCACCATCGCCCAGTCGCCGATCATCTGGTCCATCGATTTGGCGAGCGAACGCGCGGCGGCGAGGTTTTGCAGGATATAGACGCCCTCGTTCTGCCGCACACCTTCGAAGATGCCACTCTCGACCTCGGTGAAATCGATCACCGGCTGGCCACTCGCATCCTGCAAGCGGACGATATCGAGCCCCTTGACGCTCCAGGCGACAATATCCTTGGCAAACGGCAGGGTCTTGGCGCAGCCCGGCTCCAGTTCGAGTTTCAGGCCTTGTGGCGCCGCGTCGCCTTTCAAGGTGACGACGCAGGTCTTGCTACGCTCGGTGGTTGCGAGCTCCCACTGACCGATCATATCCTTTTTCAAGGTGGCCGCATCCTGCGCGGCCGCCGGATGCACAAAGGCGAGCGACGCCGAAAACGCCGCCATCGCCACGCGCCACCCGCTTCGCATTAGCGGCCCTTCACCGGGGTTTCTGCAATCGGGGTCAGCGGCGGCTTGCCGGCAAACCAGGCTTTCAGGTTGTCGACCACGAGCTGATCCATCGCATTGCGGGTGACGACCGACGCGGAGCCAATATGCGGCAACAGCACCACATTCTGCATCGCCTTTAACTCGTCCGGCACCGCAGGCTCCTTGGCGAACACGTCGAGGCCCGCCGCCAGAATGGTTCCCGATTTCAGCGCCGCGATCAGCGCCTCTTCATCAACCACCGAGCCGCGCGCGACATTGACGATAACACCGCGCGGGCCAAGCGCCTTGAGGACGTCGGCGTTGATCATCTTCGCGGTCGTGGGACCGCCGGGCACGATCACCACCAGCGTGTCGACTGCTTTCGCCATCTCGATCAGATCGGGATAGTGCTTGTAGCTGATGCTCGAGACCGGGTTGCGCGAATGATAGACCACCGGCACAAGCGACGCTTCCAGCCGGCGGCCGATCGCCTGGCCGATCCGGCCCATGCCGACGATTCCGACTTTCCGATCCCGAAGCGAGCCGGCGCTCAGGGGATATTGCTGGGTCGTCCAGAGTCCGGAACGCACGTAGCGGTCGGCCTTGATGAATTCACGCAAGGTGGCGATCAAAAGCCCCATCGCGATATCGGCGACCTCCTCGGTGAGGACGTCCGGCGTATTGGTCACGACAATGTTATGCTCACGCGCATGATTGGCATCGACGTGGTCGTAGCCAACACCGAAGGACGACACGATCTCGAGTTTCGGGAACATTGCCATCACGCCGCCGTCGCAGCGGACCGTGCTGTAGGTGACCGCGGCGCCGCGAATTTTCGCGGCCACGGCCGGGCTCACGCGATCGAGATCGGCGCGGGTTTCACAGGGATGGAGCACGAACTGATCGGAAAAGCCCTTGTCGACGATCGGCTTGTTCGGTCCGTAGATCAGAAGATCGATCTTCTCCGATGAGATAGTTCCGCCCACCATTTAGTTTTCCTTTCCAAGCGCGCTCTCATGCCAGCGCCGCAACACCAGATACGAAGTTAGCGCCAGCAGCCCATAAATGACAATTCCGGCGGCCGAGAGCAACAGCAAGGCGGCGAACATTCGGGGAATGTTGAGGCGATAGCCGGATTCCGCAATACGGTAGGCAAGGCCAGATCCCGCGCCGGCTGAGCCGGCGGCGATTTCGGCCACGACCGCGCCGATCAGCGACAGGCCGCCCGCGATGCGGAGCCCGCCCAGGATGTACGGCAATGCGGCGGGCAATTTGAGAAAGCACAGGGTTTGCAGCTTCGACGCCCCGTAGAGCTGGAACAGGCCGGCGAGGTTGCGATCCACCGAATTCAGTCCGAGCGTCGTGTTGGACAATACAGGGAAGAAAGCGACGATCCAGGCGCAAACGACGACCGCCGTGGGTTGCGACAGATAAATCAGCAATAGTGGCGCAATCGCGATCACGGGAGTGACCTGCAACACCACCGCATAGGGAAACAGCGAATATTCCAGCCACTTCGACAGGTTGAACAACAGCGCCAGCGCGACACCGCCGATGGCCGCGGCCACGAAGCCTTCGAAGGTCGTCAAAAGCGTGGTCAGAAGCGACCGCGAGAGCACGTCCCAATCACGGACGAGCGTTTCAAGGATGACGGACGGCGCCGGCAGCACATACGGCTGGATGTCATAGGTCCGCACCACGAGTTCCCACAGCACGATCCCCGCCGTGAGCACGAGGATGGGCAGCGCGATACGAACGACACGCAAAGCGTGGTTGCTCGAGCTTGCCGGCGTGGCGGGCGGTTGCGAACCATCGGGCCTGCTCATGCGGACCGTCCGGAATAGGCCGGCGCCAACGCCTCCGACACCTTGCGGCAATAGCCGGCATAGTCGGCCGAGGTACGAAACTCTTCACCGCGCGGCTCTGTGGTTTCAATGCCGATTTCGGCCGCGATACGTCCGGGCCGCGACGTCATCACCAGCACCCGTTGCGACAGATAAACCGACTCGAAGACGGAGTGCGTGACGAAAATGACGGTCTTGCGTAGATTGCGCCATAACGCGAGCAGATCGTTGTTGAGACGAAAGCGGGTAATTTCGTCCAGCGCGGCGAAGGGTTCGTCCATCAGAAGAATATCCGGATCGGTCACCAGCGCGCGGGCGAGCGAGACGCGCATCTTCATGCCGCCGGACAATTCGCGGGGATAGCTGTCTGCGAATTCGGAAAGCCCCACTTGCGCGAGCGCCGCGTCGGCGCGAGCTCTGGCGGCCGAAAACGGGACCTGCGCGAGTTTCAGCGGCAGCCGGACATTCTCACGCACCGTCGTCCACGGCATCAGGGTCGGCTCCTGAAAAACAAATCCGATCGGATGATTGCCGTTCATCTTCACCGCCGGTCGCGCAACGTGGACCGTGCCCGAGGTCGGGGCATTCAGCCCGGCAATCAGGCGGAGCGCGGTCGACTTGCCGCAACCGGATGGCCCCAGCAGGGACACAAACTCGCCGCGGCGCACCTCAAGATCGATCGGACCGAGCGCGGCCACGCCGTTGTCATAGGTTTTGACGACCCCGCGCAGATCGACCGCAAGCCCTGCGGGATTGACGTCCGCCTCTCTCGACGCCGACGAATTCGTCATGTCCCGGCAAACCTAATTCTTGGGCCGCAGATCGAGGCCAACACCCTTGTTGATGAAACGAAGCGTGTAGGACTTGCGATAGTCGATATCGGAGCGGACGACGCGGGCGCGCACCATCTTGTCGAAGAAGCTCGCCATCCGCGCATCGTTCATGGCGCCGATACCGTCGTGCAATGAATCGCCGGAATCGACGATTCCATATTCTTTCATCCGGGCGACGGAATAGGCGAGCAGTTCGTCGGTCATTTCCGGATTGAGCTTCTTGATCATCGCGTTCGCAGCCGCGTTGTTGCCGTAGAGGTAGTTGTACCAGCCGATCAGCGACGCACTGACAAAGCGTTGCACCAGGTCCGGCTTCTTGTCGATCAGATCACGGCGCGTTTCGATCAGGGTCGAATAGCTGTTGAAGCCGTAATCGGCCAGCAGGATGATCCCAGGCTTGAATCCGGCTATCTTCTCGACAGCATAGGGTTCGGACGTGACATAGCCCTGCATCGCGCTGTGTTTGTCGGCCAGGAATGGCTGGGAATTGAAGGTATAGGGCTTCACCCTGTCTTCGCTAAATCCATATTCGGACTTCAGCCACTGGAAATAGCTCGAAATACCCTCTTTCGAGATGAACAGCGTCAGCGGCTTGAGTTCTTCCAGCTTGGTGACCTTGGACTCCGGGTGCGTCAGCAGCACCTGCGGATCCTTTTGAAAGATCGCCGCTACCGTGACGACAGGGACATTATTGGCGACCGCGTCGAACGACATCAGCGTGTTGGCGGCCATGAAGAAGTCAAGCCTTCCGGCAATCAGCAACATGCGATTGTTCTCGTTCGGGCCGCCGGGGACGATCGTGACGTCGAGGCCATATTTCTCGTAAGTGCCGTCAGCCACGGCCTGAAAGAATCCGCCATGCTCCGCCTCGGCGACCCAATTGGTGCCAAAGGAGACCTTGTCGAGCGTGGTCTGGGCGCGACCGGCCGATACGGCCGCCACCATGGCTACCAGGAAGGCCATTAACGCTCGTGGCAAAAGGGGCAGCTTCATGGTTGGACTCCGTGGGCCGTTTGGCCTCATGATAGGAACGGCCCATACAAACTATCTTTGCGCGATGACTTCAACCCTTCCTCCCCGCGACTGGACTGACATTCGCTGGCCTGAATTGGCCGGCGCCGATCGTGCGCGCTGGATTGCGGTGCTGCCGTTGGCGGCGACCGAGCAGCATGGGCCGCATCTACCGTTCGATACCGATGTTTTGATCGCGCAGGCCTATCTTGCGCAGGTGCGGCAACAGCTCTCCGACGATGTACCCGTCACCTTTCTTCCTATTGAACGGATCGGGATTTCCTCCGAGCATACCGACTTCCCCGGTACGCTGACGCTGGCGCCGGAAGTCGCCTTCAAGAGCTGGATGGCAACCGGCGAAAGCGTCGCGCACGTTGGCCTCAAAAAGCTTGTGATCGTCACGAGCCACGGCGGCAACAGTGCCGCGATGAGCCTCGTCGCACAGGAGCTGCGCGCCCGCCACCACATGCTGGTGGTCACGACGGCCTGGGGCCGGCTCTCGGCACCCGAGACGCTGTTTCCCGCCGAGGAGGTCGAGCACGGCATTCATGGCGGCGCCATTGAAACCTCGATCATGCTGGCACGATACGGCGAACATGTGCACCGCGCGGCGATCGCCAATTTTCGCCCCTCGACGATTGCCATGAAGAAGGACTTTCGCTGGCTCTCCGCACAACGGCCGGCGCCCTTTGCCTGGCAAGCCCAAGACCTTCATCCGAGCGGCGCCGTGGGCGATGCGACGCAAGCTTCCGCGGAGAAGGGCGAACGCCTGATTGATCGGGGCGCCGAGGCATTTTGCGAGTTGCTCGCCGAGGTCGATCGGTTCGACCTGCAGCTTCTGTCCAACCGTCCGAAAGCCTGACTTCCGTTCTGAGCGCCGCCGGCATCTCACTCCTAC
>Ga0208193_1000207_pt1 | contig 39084 bp, 42 predicted proteins | sample June2015DPH_17_2_FD_184716 | JGI IMG/M metagenome (GOLD analysis project Ga0208193, IMG submission 184716) | Peatland microbial communities from SPRUCE experiment site at the Marcell Experimental Forest, Minnesota, USA - June2015DPH_17_10... | ecosystem: Environmental > Terrestrial > Soil >... | reverse complement strand
CCAGGATGTCGCCTTTTGCCCTGCGGAAACCTTGAAAGATCGCATGTGATGGGCCAGTATCAGCGGCTGAAGTATACGCGAGCCGGTCTCGGTACCTCTCCAGAACCGTGGGCGTGCCGTCGGTGGATCCGCCGTCCACGACGATGTATTCAATGTGAGGATAGTCCTGCCCAAGCACGCTCTCAATGGCTTCCGGCAGGTAGTTCGCCATGTTATACGAAGGAGTGACGATGCTCACGAGGGGCGGTTCCGTCGAATTCATGGTGCGATCCCAGTATAACCTTTTGTCTTGCGCCACCGGTGAGTTTCGGCGGCGGTAACATCGCCAAATCAGTGCTGGATAAGGGCCGCACCCTGTCATGGTCGCTCGTGTTGACTCGCAAGTGTCCTATGATGGAAACCAATGGAGCTCAAATCCTGGCTTCTCGCCGTTCTCACGACCGCGCTGCCTTTACGGGCCATCACCGTCGAGGTTGCACCGAACGTGCCGCCGGAGTCCCTTGCCGCTGCGCGCGACTTCCTACGCGCCCAACGGAAGCAAGGCGCCGCCGGACCCTTTGTGATCAGGGTGCATGGCGGGACGTACCGGCTCTCCCAGACATTGCTGCTCGGACGTGAAGACTCGGGCATCATCATTGAGAACGTTCCAGGCGAACGGCCGATCATCAGCGGCGGCCGCCGCATTGAGGGATGGAGGACGTCGGATGGGCCGTTGTTGACAGCACCTGCACTCGGAAATTTCGGCCAGCTCTTCGTCGCAGGCCGAAGAGCCCAGCGTGCGCGCACGCCAAACAATGGTTTCTATCGCATCGATGGGCTGAGTTCCCAGGACAACCCCTTCCTTCTCCGCTTCCGCAGCGGTGACATCAAGAAAGAATGGGCCGAGCGCGGCGACGCGGAAGTGATCGCGTTGTTCTTGTGGGCGGAGATCCGAATGCCCATCGTCTCCGTGGACGAGGCGTTGCGCATCGCGCGCCTCGCTGGCAACCCGCGTCCTTCCAACCGCGAGAAGGACGCGCGCTACTGGATCGAAAACACGCGGGACGGGTTGGATGAGCCGGGCGAGTGGTATCTCGATACGAAGACGGCCACCCTCTACTATTGGCCGATACCCGGTGATAACCTCTCGAGGGATGAAGCGATCGCGCCGGAGCTCGAGGAACTCGTGCGTATTGAGGGCGCCCGCGACATCGTGCTGCGCGGCCTCGATTTCCGGCACACCGGATGGACGCGGCCCGCGGACGGCTATGCCGATACGCAGGCTGCGCTTGAGGCCCGGTCTTCCATCGACGCCATCGACGCGGAGAACGTCACCATCGACCATTGCATGTTCTCGCAGATGGGCGGCTATGCGATCTGGTTCGGCCGGGGATCGAAGCGGAACCGCGTCACTGGAAATGAAATCTATGACATGGGAGGCGGCGGCGTGAAAATCGGTGACACGGCGCAAGCTCCGAACGAGGCCGATCTGAGTTTCGAAAATATCGTGAGTGATAATGACATTCACGACCTCGGCTTGGTCTATCCTTCCGCCGTCGGGATTTGGGTAGGACAAAGCAGCCGCAACACGATTTCGCACAATCATGTGCACGATCTGTTTTACACCGCCATTTCGGTTGGCTGGACCTGGGGCTACGGGCCGAATCAATGCGCGGGTAACATTATCGAATTCAATCACCTGCACCACGTAGGCAAAGCCATGATGAGCGACTTGGGGGCGATCTATACCCTCGGCGTTCAGCCCGGAACAATGATCCGCAATAATTTGATTCACGACGTGGACTCCTTTACCTACGGCGGCTGGGGCATCTACCTTGACGAGGGATCGAGCGCGATACTCATCGGGAATAACGTTGTGTATGCCACCAAGAGCGGCGGCTTCCACCAGCACTATGGTCGCGAGAACATAGTGCGAAACAACATATTCGCTTTCGGACGGGAGTACCAGTTGATGCGGACTCGCGCCGAGCAGCATGTTTCGTTTACTTTCGAACGGAACATCGTTTATTACGATAGCGGAAGGCTGCTGGGCAGCGACTGGTCGGGCGAAGGGTTTCGCATCGACCGCAACCTTTACTGGGACGTCCGCGGGGAGCCGGTGACCTTCGCGAACCGAACGCTCGACGTATGGCGGCAGCAGGGGCGCGACCGGGATTCCATAATTGCCGACCCGCTATTCGTCAATGCCGACAACTATGACTTCCGCCTGCGTCCGGAATCGCCCGCCCTGCGGATGGGATTTCAGCCAATCGATTTGAGCGCCGTGGGGCCGCGCGGACTAGCCGGCCTGCTGCCACGGTCGAGTAACTAACTACCCAGCTTAGCCACTGCTCGGCTTTGGGCGATCGCGGTTGTACCAGCGGCCAGATAATCTCGCAAAGCCTCGTTGTCCAATCGATGGATGTGTTGGGAGAGGGCGTTCTTTTCTTGGACGTCCAGAAAACGCTGCATCAGCATATTTCAGGCAAGCCTGGCGGGAGTCGACAGAGACGATCGCGCAATTGCGCTGAACATAGAAGCCTGTGTGATCACCGGGCCCCGTCCAAGTTCCAGCACGCGGCAATTGGACAGCGGGAGTCCGAGGCTCTGAAGGTGGCCGAGGACAGCGCGATTATGCCTTTCGTAATTAGGAGAGAAGAAGTAAGCTAAACCGCGTCCGGGAGCGGCATAACCAAGCGCTTCCATTGCTTCGCGATGATGCCGCCAGAACAAATCCTGCAGCCCCCGAGGCATTTCTTCGCACCAGGACCCAACCTTTCCCTTTCGAAAGAACCACGGCACTGCGTCGTGCCACTCTTGAAAAGAGGGCAGCGGCGCATAACGCTTAGCGAGGCGCCCTGCGCCAACGCGTCAATCGCCCGATCGAGTTCCTTACCTGGATTGCCTATGAGGACTTCGAAATGGACGATGTGGGTTGGCGCCTTGCGCCTTGTCCATGCGAGCGCGTGCGGCCCCAAGCCGCCGAAGTGGCTGGCGCTCTCTAGCACTTCCTGTAAAGATCCCCAGAAACAGTTCGAGGGTCCGCCGGGCGGAGCGCTTTGCTGTGTCTTGAGGACCGTTGTGCGCATCAGATAAAAGCGCGTCCCGTCCGTCGCGGACCAGATAAATAGCCGGCCAATCGTCTTCTCCCGGCAATTCATGTGTCTTCACAAAGAAATGCTCGGGCGCGGCAGCCATCTCAGGCAAACTGATTTCCGAGGGCAACTGTCCGATAACAGGTTGAATTGTGCGTACATCATTCGCAATCGGGTACACGGTCCTCCTTGAGATGCCGACCAGATAATGGAGAGGAATGCGGGCGAATGTGGTTCCCGAACGCGGATACGATGCAACCCAAACAATCACTACAGAGTCTCCTTTGCGCAGTGCTCCCGGCGTCGGGCCGGTCGCACGGAATCCGGCCGCCGGAACACAAGCCGCACACCACTCGACGTCTCACCCTGTAGCATTCACCGTTTGCCCCAAGCGATCCGCCAATCGATTTGAGCGCCATGGGACCGCGCGGGCGGGTCGGGCTGCGGCTGCCACGGTCGAGTAACTACCCGGCTTAGCCCCTGCTCGGCTTTGGGCGATCGCGGCTATACCTGCGAGCCAGATAATCTCGCAAACCCTCTTTTTCCAACCGATTAATGTGCTGGCAGAGGGTGTCTTTTTCACGGATTAAAGCGGCCAGCTCCGATTCCAGCCGGCTCTTCAGCGCCCTAATCTGTTCCGTATCAGCTAGCGCGCCTTCGAGCCTCTCGTGTAACGCTGCGAGCTCGGCCTGCAGGGTCGCAATAACCTGATCCCAGGCGACCATTGTCGCCAGACGCTCGCCGGCCGCCGATTCTGACGCGTCGGCACGACGCGCGATTTCCCGTATCGCACGATCACGAGACTCGATCTTCGTGTGCAGGCGTGAAATAAGCAGATCCCGGTCTTGCATGGCCGCGAAGCGCTCGGCGGCGGTGGATTCGAGCGCCGCGATGCGTTGTTCGCGAGCCTGAATCTCGCGGCCGCAGTCCTGCATGACGGCGAGGCGCTTGGCGACGGTGGATTCGAGCGCCGCGATGCGTTGTTCGCGAGCCTGAATCCCGCGGTCGCAGTCCTGCATGACGGCGAGGCGCTCGGCGGCGGTGGATTCGAGCGCCGCGATGCGTCGTTCGCGGGCTTGGATCTCGCGGTCGCGGTCCTGCATGGCGGCGAGGCGCTCGGCGGCGGTGGATTCGAGCGCCGCGATGCGTTGTTCGCGGGCCTGGATCTCGCGGTCGCGGTCCTGCATGGCGGCGAGGCGCTCAGCGGCGGTGGATTCGAGCGCCGCGATGCGTTGCTCGCGGGCCTGGATCTCGCGGTCGCGGTCCTGCATGGCGGCGAGGCGCTCGGCGGCCGCGGATTCAAGTTTGGCGATGCGGCCTTCGCGGGCTTCCTCGTCAGATTCTGTGATAATCTGCCAATCGTCCGGCGCCGGGCGAACAGGCAAATCGGCGGTCAACTGATCATAGTCGTATCCTAATTCACGTACCAGACCTGGCCCCATAGCCTCTACATACGAGCGGGCCCATGCCTCCCATCGCAGGGACTGTTTCAGCGTAGAGCGCCAGCGCGTCGGAGGCACCATCAGGGGACCCGTTTCCCGATTCACAGTACCCTGATCGCCGTACAGCCATCGCTCTTCGCCGGTCGTCGCACCATACTTAGTCATGCGGGGGTGAAAGCTTATATCAAGGCTCGCGCACAGGCGACGAATTTCTTCAGTAGGCTTTGATGTCAGATCCTCGTATCGGACGACGATCGCATTTGGGCCACAACTTCGAACTCCCTCCATGAGAAGGCGCGGGGCAACCATCAAATCGTGTCGGAAAGCGCGGAGTTGCAGCGGGTCCTCACCTTTTATCCAGGTGTCCAAAATAGAGGATAGGACTGCAAGTGGATTCCGTAACAGGAACACAAATCGGGCACGTGGAAAGACTCGCCGAAGTTCGGGAATAATGAAATAATAGCGAGGTGTTTTGTCAAGAAATATGCTTTTTCCAGATCCATCTAGCGCGCGGCTGTAAAGAGCGCTCAGCATTCGCTGGACCGCTTCCCAGTAAGCATCCTCGCCATCGGGCAGATGTCGAAGAAATTCGTTGACCGCCCTCCGGGCCAGCATTGGATCGTAGTCCGTGGCAAGACCGTGTTCTCGCAGAGCGAAGAGAGGATGTAAGGCAATCCAAGGCTCCGAAACGGTATGAATCTTCGGGTGCGCGCCTAAAATCTTTTGCAGCATCGTGGAACCAGACCGTGGTTGGGAAATCAAAAAGATCAGGTTCTCCCCGGTGAGAGAACTGTCGTCCGGCTTGTCAGTCGACATGTTAATAGGACGTACGCCGTTGCAGATTCCGCGTGGCAGTTCCTAATTTGTCAGACGGCGCAACACGGATCCCGCACGCTCGGACTGTGGAATGTGGATTTTGCGGTACCCGGGCTTCCAATAGTGTTTTTTGGCCCGAACGGCGGGCGAGAATAGGAATGAAAACACAAGACTTGCCTGCGGCCGCGCGCTTTGTTTTCGAGGGTGGAAGCTTCCATGCGCGCGCACACTCGCTCGCCGCCTGCACACACTCAGGATTAATATCGACGCTGGTGACATTACAGCCCGCAATCGCCGCGAGAACCAAAAGGTGCGTCGCCGGTCCGCCAAGGTCGAGGACCTTCATCCCGCCGCCGGAAAGCCCCAGCACTTTGTACAGCCAGACATACTCCCAGAGACGAAATGCCCTCAATGGCAGGCAGGGCGCGGTCTCGGGCAGCCCGGTCGAGCTCATGGGCAATCCGGCAGTAGTCCCCGGCAAGTCGAGCGCCAGAAAATTCCGTACATCTTTGTCCTCGGCGAACTCGCTCGGAAGGGCGGACAGACGCGCGTGGTTGAAGACCAGGTTCACTGCGTCCAGCGCCGACGGCAGATCCCGGTCATCCTCTGAGAGCCACGCCAGTTCGTATGCCCATCCGGGAAAATTCCAAGACATGTTTCCAGTATCGCAGGCGCTCGATTCCGGCTGCGATCGGGTCGAGCCAATCCCCGGAACATTAACCGTGCACCGCTTGACGGCTCTCCCGGTACCACTGCACCGTTTGGGCCAAGCCTTCCGACAGCGTGGTCGGCGCGGAAAAACCGAAAACCTGTTCCGCCCGTGACGTATCCAGACACCGCCGCGGCTGCCCGTTCGGCTGGCTGGTATCCCAAACGATCTTTCCTTCATAGCGGCAGAGCCGCGCAATCGTCTCAACCAGGCTGCGAATGGAAACCTCCTCCGGGGTTCCGAGGTTCACCGGGTCGGCGCCATCGTATTTCTCGGCGGCGGCGACCAATCCCGCGGCTGCATCTGGCGCGTAAAGGAACGCGCGCGTGGCCGAGCCGTCGCCCCAACTGACGATCTCCGGCGCCGCACTTTCACGAGCTTCGACGCACTTGCGGATCAGGGCGGGGATGACGTGCGAAGTTTCCAAATCGAAGTTATCGCGCGGTCCGTAGAGATTCACCGGAATCAGGTATATGGCATTCATCCCATACTGCTGGCGATAGGCCTGGCACTGCGCCAGCAGGGCTTTCTTCGCGATTCCGTACGGCGCGTTGGTTTCCTCGGGATAGCCGTCCCACAGCGCGTCCTCGCGAAAGGGTACCGGCGTGAATTTCGGGTACGAACAGGTAGTCCCGACCACAATGATCTTCTCTACGGGATTGCGCCGGGCGTATTCGATGAGCTGGATCCCCATGATCGCGTTGTCATAGAAGAACTGGCCCGGATTGCGGCGGTTCGCTCCAATGCCGCCCACAACAGCCGCGAGGTGAAAGAGCACCTCGGGTCGGGCATCGGCAAACAGCCGCTCGATCGCGACGGTATGCGTCAGATCGTAATCCTTGCGGCGAGGGACGAAGATATGGCGGCATCCGCGGCGCTCGAGTTCCTCCACCACGAACGATCCCAGAAAACCGCCGCCGCCCGTCACGCAGATGCGCTTTCCGGCTAACGGAGAGGAAGAGCTCACGTGAGCCCCTCGGCCGCAATTTGTTTGAGAGTGCCGGCCGAGCGCTGCGCGAGCGCGGCCATTTCGGCATCTACCATGATGGAGACGAGTTCCTTAAACCCGACTCTGTGGCGCCAGCCGAGTTCGCTGCGGGCGTGGCTTGGGTCCGCCTGTAGCGCTTCGGCCTCGGCGGGCCGGAGGTAACGGGGGTCCAATTCCACAAACTCTCGCCAGTCGAGATCGACCCAGGAAAATGCGGTCTCCAGAAATTCGCCGACCGTATGCATTTCCCCGGTTCCGATGACATATTCGTGTGGCTCGTTCTGCTGCAACATCCGCCACATGGCCTCGACGTATTCTGGCGCATAACCCCAATCGCGCCGCGTTTCCAGCGTCCCCAAATAGAGCTTGCGCTGTAGCCCGTACTTGATGTGCGCCGCAGCGCGAGCGATCTTGCGAGTGACGAAGGTCTCGCCCCGGCGCGGAGATTCGTGGTTGAAAAGAATTCCGCAGCAGGCAAATATGCCGTAGCTCTCCCGATAGTTCACTGTAATGTCGTGGGCGAAAACCTTGGCGCAGGCGTACGGGCTTCGCGGGTGAAACTGGGTCTGTTCGTTCTGGGGCGGAGGCGCCGAACCAAACATCTCGCTGGAAGAAGCTTGGTAGAAACGGCACTGGATACCCGTCTCGCGGATGCCTTCCAGAAGACGGAGAGCGCCGTTTGCCGTGACATCGGCGGTGTACTCCGGAACGTCGAAGCTGACGCGCACGTGGCTTTGGGCGGCGAGGTTGTACACCTCGTCCGGACGGATATCGTGCAGCAGCTTCCAGAGGCTGCTGGCATCAGCCATGTCGGCGAAATGGAGGCGAAAGCGGTTCTCGTGTTCGTGGAGATCGCTGTAAATGCTTTCCAGACGGTCTGTATTGAAGCTGCTGGAGCGCCGTTTGAGCCCGTGGACTTCATAGCCCTTCCGCAAAAGGAATTCGGCGAGGTAGGACCCATCTTGGCCGGTGATACCGGTGATAAATGCGCGTTTCATTGTCTTCCATTCCGCACTTACGATTGCGAAAGCACAGTCGTGCCCTGGAAATCGAATCGCCACCTGACTTCCCTGAGTCCCGCTCCGCAGAGTGCATGTCGAAGCCGGGTCTTTTCCTCGGTATAGAATAGCAAAAAGCCGCCGCCCCCCGCCCCAACCAGTTTGCCGCCTCGCGCTCCCTTGGATCTGGCGAATTCATAGCATTCGTCAATGGCGGAGCTGCTCATCCCTTTCGAACGGTTCTTCTTGTATTCCCAGTGCAGGTGGAGCAGGTCCGCGAAACAGTGCAGATCTCCGCATTCCAGAGCCGCTTTGCTGTCCAATCCGATCTGCTTCACAAAGTGGAGGTTGTCGAGCATTGTGCGATCCTTTTGGCGGCTGCGGGAATCCTGATCCTGGAGGATGTTGGATGCCGAACGGGTAAAACCGGTAAAGAAGAGAAGCAGGTTATCTTCCAGATTATGCAGCGTTTCCGTGCTCAACTTCAGGGCCATGGCCTCGACCTGCTCGTTAGCTAGGAAACGGAAACAGGTGATGCCGCCAAACGCCGCAATGTATTGGTCCTGCTTTCCGATTGGTTCACCCAGACGGTCGATCTCGATTTCACAGGCCTGAGCGGCCAATTCGCCGGGGTGGACAAGATTTTTCCGGTAACTGTGGAGCGCCTTCAGCAAAGCCGTGGTAAAGCTGCCTGATGAACCAAGTCCGGTTCCAGAGGGAATATCCGCCATGCTGGTGATTTCGAGATTCGTCTCCTGGATGCCAACCAATTTGAGGGCTTCCCGAACAATGGGGTGCTGGACGTCTTCAACGGACGCCACTCTTTCCAGCCTGGAATACTTGATGATCAGATCCTCAATGAAGGTCTGGTGGATCGTGATGTACACGTATTTGTCGATTGCGGCAGCTATCAAAAAGCCTTCGTGCTCCCTGTAGTAGGAGGGTAGGTCTGTGCCGCCGCCGCCCAAAGACAAGCGCAGGGGACTACGCGTAATGATCATTTGCCCGACTTTCGATAAACTTCTTCGACGATCTCCAGGGCAGCCACAGCCTCGATCAATCCAGGCCGTGGCGTCTCCCCGCGTTCAATGAAACCGCGGAACGCGGCAAACTCGCGGATCCACGAGGAATCCTCCCCGGGAAATTCCCAGATAGTTGTTTCGGGAGGACCCATCTCCGGCAGCATTTTATAAAAGTACAAGCGTTCGACGCCGTAGCTTCCGCCCAAGCCTTCTATATGCAACTTCCCGTCACGTCCATAAATCTCAAATGAGAAGAGATTCTTCCACTCGGTACAACTCGCGTGCAGCAAAGCAACCTGATCCTCTGCTGTCCTGAGCAGAAGAAATCCGTTGTCTTCCACCGGCATGTCCCAAAAATATGTGTGGGCGAAGCCCTCGGTACGGTCGAATGAACCGAGGAACCAGCCGGCGAGATCGATCAAGTGAACACCTTGGTCCAGGAGTTCGCCACCGCCGGAAATCTCCCTTATCGCGCGCCACTCCCGCTCATAGCCAAGTCTGCCTCCATGACCATAACGGCCCCTAATGAAAAGAAGGGGTCCCAACGCGCCAGAATCCACAATCTCACGGGCCCTCTGGAAGGCGGAGTGATACCGATGATTGAATCCGACCTGAACACACACTTTCTTAGTCGCTGCAGCGGCCATTAACGGCTGCAATTCGGCGCTATTTCGAGCCGCGGGCTTCTCCACTAATACGTGCTTTCCCGCTTGTATAGCCGCTAGCGAAACCGGAGCCAACCACTGATTGGTTGTGGCAACCAGCACCGCGTCCACATCCGGCCGCCCGACGGCGTCTTCCCAATTTGCGGTTGCCATAGCCCCTGGAGTATTTGCAGCCAATTCCTCGGCTCGTTGCAGTATCGGGTCGGCAGCCACCATCAACTGATGTGTTTTTCCGAGAGCGCGTAGTCTTTTGCGCCCGATGAGACCGCAACCGACCATCGCAACCCTCACTGCGTTAATCCCATTTCAGGTTCCGATCCGCGGGGACGATACGCCGCAACGTGTAGACATCGCTGCCATGCAGTTCATTGCGATGGCTAGCCATGGTTTCCCAAGGATCCCAAACAGCGCTGATCAACCTCCCTGTTATGCCGTCGCTTGCGGCGGACAGCAAGTATACGCAAAGCGCCGCCCCTCGTTCCAGGGGGGAGCCGCCTTGTTTTTTTTGCTTGACGGAGCGTTCATAAAAATCGGCGCCGACCCGTTCCGGACCACTGGCTAGCACCTCGTCGAGCAGACGCGTGTTTAAAGCGCCAGGCGCTATCGCATTCACGTCGACGCCCGCCCCCTTAGTCTCCTGGGCAAGCGTTTCGGTCAGCCGGACTACAGCGGCTTTGCTCGCCGCATAAGCGCTGATACGAGGTAGCGGCGCGGTAGCGCCTCCTCCAGAAAGGTTCACGATTTTGCCATAGCTTTGTCGACGAAAGATCGGCAGGGCATTTTGGCATGCCACAGCCACGCCCAATAGATTAATCTCGATGGAACGCCACCAATCGTTGAGATCCACCTCTTCGAGAAGCCCCTTGGGTCCGTATACCCCGGCGTTATTGACGAGTCCGTCTATCCTGGGCAACGCGGCCGATGCCGTTTCAAACAGGCGCCGAACATCATCGGGCCGGCTGACGTCCGCAGGCTGCGCCACAATCCGCTGGCCGGGAGCGGCCTTGGCCACGAGCCGCACGCGTGCGGCGTCTAACGCTTCCGCATCGCGAGCGCAGATCGCCACGTGGGCTCCTTCACCCACGCAAGCCTCGGCAATCTCCGCGCCCAGCCCTTGGCTGGCGCCTGTGATAATAATCCCGCGGCCGTCCAGCTTCATGCAATCTCCTTGGGCATTCCCACTGCGATGTAGAGCAAGGGCGCCGTCGCCGCCAGGGATTTGTCCAAGAAGCGATTCGCGTCTAAAACAATCGGGGTCTTCATCCGGGCGATCAAATCGGGAGCGCTCAGGGCGCGGAATTCCGGCCACTCTGTAGCTATCACCGCCGCATCGCAGCCGTTTACCGCAGCCAGCGCGGAATCGGCAAGCGTGATCGTCTCCTTCAGATCAGGCGGCAATTCTTGCACCGCTGGATCGAAAGCGTTGACGGTTGCATGCTGCTCGGAAAGCCATCGGCAGAGTTCGACCGATGACGATCGCCGCAAGGTATTGGTGCCGGGCTTGTACGTCAGGCCGAGTACAGCAATTCTCTTTCCAGCCAGGGTCCGCAGCAGGGAAAGCAGTTTACGCCGGGGCCAATGCTTATGGAGATCGTTGCTACGTTTGACGGATTCGAGCAGCGGCACAGGGAGATCCAACGAACTGGCCGTGGACGTCAGAAAGGAAATGTCTCGCGCCAGCGTGCCGCCCGCAAAAGGTCCGCCCGCGCCCAGATAAGCTCGCGGACCGATACGCTCATCGCTCTTCAAACCCTTCTCCACCTGCTTCGCATCGGCGCCGACCCCTTCGCACACAGTTGCGATCTCGTTGATGAAAGCAATGGAATTTGCAAGGAACGCGTTTAACGCATGCTTTGTCATCTCAGCGGACTCGACCGACATCCAGATCAGGTTATCGCAGAACGGAGTTAATAGCGGGATGAGCCGTTCGCGATCTTCAGCCGTCCGTGTCCCGATCACGATGCGTCCCGGACTGCGAAACACCTCCAGCGCCTTGCCCAATCTGAGGTTCTCGGGCGAGTAGGCGAAATGCACATGCTTGCCGGCGTACGCTCCCCGATAAGCCGCTTCGATGCGGCTGGTAGTTCCGACCGGCAGCTGCGAGGAGATCAGTACCATCGATTCCTCCCGCAGGTGGGGAAACAGAGACGCGATCTGGAATTCGACGAAACCGATATCCGCACGGTCTTCTTCGTCAACCGGCGTATCGAAGGCGACCCAGACGATGTCCGCTTCCGCCAGTGCATCGCCTGCGTCATTTGTGAATCGAAGGCGGCCGCTCGCATGGCCGTCCCGAATCAGGCTTTCAAGACCGGGCTCCAGAATGGGCGGCCGGCCAGCCTGCAACTCGGCAATTACTTTTGGATCGGGATCGAGCCCAATCGTCGGAAAGCGCTGTGCCGCGCAAGCCGCGGTCACGCAGCCAAGGTGCCAGAGGCCGAAAACGCAGATCTTCATATTTGAAAAAGAGCGAACGAGTATGTTGACATGGTTCCTATTCAACGACTATTGCCGCCGTAGGGTCGCGGCGCCGTTTATACCCATTCATTCTCCTGTAAGAACTGGAGAGTCTGGATGACCCCTTCGCGAATCGTGAACCGAGGCTCCCATCCAAGACCGCGAATTCGCCTGCAATCCAAAAAAATGAATGGGTTATCTCCAACCCAGCCTCGGTCTCCGCCGGAGTATCGAAGTTCCGGACTGACGCCGAGGTATTCGGAAATCCACTGTATGGAGTCGTTCACCTCGCAAAACTCGTCAAGTCCGAGGTTCAGAATGCCGATCGGCGCATCCATGTTCTCGACCGCCGTAAGAATAGCCGTGATGCAGTCGTGTACTTGCAGGTAGGACTTTCGCTGACGGCCGTTTCCGAGCACATCCAAGTAGTCCGGGTGAGCTTTCAGCTGGCGGTAAAAATCGATGACATGCCCGTGCGTGTATCGCATGCCGAGTATCGACACAAACCGAAAAATATATCCGCGAATCCCAAACCCGTGGCAGTAAGCGGAGATCAAACCCTCTGCCGCCACTTTGGAAGCTCCATAAAGCGAAGTCTGAACGGGAAATGGCGCGTCTTCCGGAGTCGGGAAAAGTTCGGGTTCACCATATACAGATCCGGTCGAGGGGAATGCAATTCGCCCTATACCCGCCGATCGCATGCCTTCCAGTACGTTCCACGTTGCGATCACATTCTGATCCAGGTCTTTACGCGGGTGCTCCAGACCGAATCGAACATCCGCGTTCGCGGCGAAATGGAAGACGAAGTCGCAGCCTGTCATGGCGCGTGCGATCGCTTGTTGGTCTAGTAGATCTCCGCGCTCCAGACGAAAGTTGCGCGATTCCATCGCCTGCCGCAAAAACTCTACTCGTCCCGTGGAAAAATTATCGAAACCTACTACGGAGTGCCCCGCTTCGAGCAACCGGTCGGTCAGATTGCTCCCGATAAAGCCGGCAGCGCCGGTCACAAATGCCCGCACGATTCGCCTTTCGAGGAAGACGGCAGGGTCAGTTGTCACCCGCCGTGGCAGTAATGGCGTTAGGGGCCTCATTCAAGCGGAGGAGCCACCAGCGGATCTTAAAAATGTCAATGGCGTTGCGAAGGTTCCCGCTGAACAATTGAAGCCGGCTGTCGGCGTCGTCGTGCCACCGGATCGGAACTTCTTTAATCCGATAGCCCAGGCGCTGGGCGAGGGCCAGGATCTCCACATCGAACATGTAGCCGTCAATCCGCTGGAGGCCAAAAAGTCGAAGCGCCGCGTCGCGGTGGAAGAACTTAAATCCACACTGCGTATCGTGAATTCCGGGCAAGCCTACGACCGTTTTCATGAAAACATAAAAGCCTTTTGAACCCACGCGGCGGTACCAGGGCTGATACCGATCGATCTGAGACTGGGCCAAGGCTCGGGAACCGGCAACGACCTGATAGCCTTCGGCCAACCAGGGACGGATTCGGTCGAAGTCTTCCACAGGGACCTTGTTGTCGGCATCCGCGTAGCCGATCACCTGGCCGCGCGCCAAGGCTACGGCCTCACGGATTCCGCGGCCTTTCCCACTACGCTCTTCGTGCCCGATCACGATGAGATTGGATGCGCAACCTGCCTTTTCGCGAACGAATTCGCGGGTGCCATCGTGGCCGTCAGCGGCGACAATGATTTCAGCGTCGATGCCGCGGCTCTCGAAATAGGCAAATGCCTGGTCGATCGTTGAACCGATTGAAGCCCGTTCGTTGTAAGCCGGCAGTATCAGCGAGAGGTCCACTTGTTCGTACCTTGTCGCCCCCTAGTGTATCTTTTCAGGCGCCGCCGGGCCAGCCTTCTGACACGTAACCAGACATCGGATGCCGAAAGGATAATAAACCCAGCCGCGCAATGCGCCTTCTAACGCCATCAATCCGTGCATCAGCGCATGGGAACTCGCTGTTCTGATATTCCGCGACACGATGGCCCTTTGAACCTCTTCAGGCTGGCCAAGATAGCGTTGGCCCCTTCTCTTGGCAAGCCAAAATCCCGGATACAGGAAGAAACCCAAGTGGGACCTTTCCCGGACTCGCAGCCCACAGCCGTCGATCTTCCGCAGAAGAGCCGACATGCGGTAGCGGCGATGATGTAAAAGCAGTTTGTCGTAAACGTCGTACAGGCGCGGCCCGGCCGGGACTTCGATGATGGCCACGCCATTCGGTTTCAGAATCCGCGCGACATGGTGCAGCGCCAGATCGTCCCGGTCGATGTGCTCCAACACGTTCAACAAGACAATTCCGTCCACGCTTTCATTCGGCAAGGGACACTTTGTCAAATCGAACTGGATGAGCGGTATACCCGGCGATTTTGCCGCAAGAGCTTCCAGCGGACCGCGAATGTAGTCCGCCCCAGCGACCGAGGCATGAGGAAACTCTTCGCGCAAGACCTTGAGCATCAGCCCCGAAGAGCAGCCAATATCGATTATTACCGGGGAAACTGAACCCGCCGGCAGCCAACGGTGTAAGCTTTTTGCCGCATGCCGGCGCGACGCACGTTCGATGTAGTGGTCCTCACCTGCAGTTTCCTCGTGAAAAACGGTCAGGCCATCGGTCCATCCGGAACTACCAACCTCATACGACAGGACTGCACTTTCCACCTTCCCGATTGAAAACCCGCGACCGTTCCAGATCGGAACCTCAGTCGCGCCCTCTGGCGGCTGAAATGCAATCGGAAAAATGGCGTGGTCCAGACCGGGCTCTAACTGCATATGGCTCCGAGGTAAAGGGCATTGTATCAGAGGGACGAAACCCTTGGAGTGGCTAACGCCGCCTCGCCGCAAATCGTTAAAGTTGAACTGGTGTTACTGCCGATGGGAACTTGAAGCCATACTGAAGCAGCAGGCGCCCTCGCGGGATGTCAGAACCCCGTCGAAAGAACCATCGGGCTCGGCAAGGTCGAGCGCGTTGCCGTTCTGCAACTGGAGTGGAAGGGAATGCAGCCTAAGGAGTGTCCTTGAAAAATAGATCCACTGCGACTAATTCTCGAACCAACTGAACATCGTAGTAGAAGATTCCGCCATTGCCGATATCGAGAAGGCCGTCGATTTCAGCCAACGCCTGATTGGTAAATAGACGAATACTCTTTTACGTGTCGAGCGTTTCCACGTGACTACTGTAGGCGGCGAGATTATCCCTGGATTGTCTGCGGCTAACTAGCGCGGCACGCGGTCAGTATGCTGGCGCGGAGACGCTCGGCCATACCAATCCGCCATCGGTGGAACTGCCGGCGTCAAAATCGCGATAGGCACTGGCGTTCTGGGCTGCTTCCAGCTGTCACCGGCCCTTATTGTAAGATACGTTCTATCATGTTGCGCGGCGTTTCGGCTGTTTGGCGGCCCCATGCCGATATGCGGCGCCTTCCGCAAGAGAGCGCGACCGCCTTCCCCGATATGCAATACAACGGGGACTCGAACGTCACCGAAGCGCAAAGGAGGTCTACCGGACGATGATGCCGGTTGCTATTCTCGCCGGAGGACTGGCGACCCGCCTGCGCCCGCTCACGGAAACAATTCCGAAAGCGCTGATCGATATCGCTGGTAGGCCTTTCCTGGACTACCAGCTTCGGCTGCTGCGCAGCAAGGGCATTACCGAAGTGGTTTTGTGCGTAGGCTATTGCGGCGAGCAGATTCGGGAATACGCCGACGACGGCAGCAGATTTGGACTTCACATCCGGTATTCTTTCGATGGCTCGCGACTCCTCGGAACCGCGGGCGCCGTCAGGCGTGCCTTGCCCCTTCTGGGACCGCAGTTTTTTGTGCTCTATGGCGACTCCTACTTGCCCTGCGACTACGAAAACGTAGAGCGCCGCTTTCTTCGCTCGGGCAAGTTGGGGCTCATGACGGTCTTCCGCAACGAGGGCAACTGGGATGCGTCAAACGTGGAGTTCGCGCGTGGCCGCATTCTGAAATACAGTAAGGTGGAACCGAGCCCCTCTATGCACCATATCGATTACGGCTTAGGAGCATTCCGCCACACTGCACTGCAAGGCGTTCCTTCAGAAAAAGCGTTCGATCTGGCTTCAGTTTATCAAGACCTCCTCCACCGTGGCGAGCTGGCCGCGTGCCGAATAGGGCAACGATTCTATGAGGTCGGGTCGACTCAGGGGATCGTCCAGTTTTCCGAATTCGTCTCGAATTCCGGGACCAACAACGACATCTAGAATATGCCTGGGTCTCTGAGCGTCAATCCGGCCCGGATTCAGGAAGTTGCCGAAGCCGATTGACGACTATTTAGTGCGCGAAGGGGAAATCGAAAGTGGCGGCATTCTTATTGACGATCGTTATCTTTGCATTCTGGTCGATCTCGGGCTATGCCCTTATCTGGGGCTTGTATACACGACGCAACCTGATGCAAAGCGCACTTTTGGCTCCGGCCGTCGGCGCCGCCACTACGGCCCTCACTGTCACAACTCTTAATAGCGCCGGCGCTCCGGTCCGGTATGGTGGCCCGGCTGCGACCGTACTACTCGTGTGCCTTTGCGGTTTTATGCTGTGGCGTTATCGCCCGATAGTTCCTATGCGCCGGCTGCTTCCTTTTGCCGTTGTTCTCGTGACGGCGGCAGTTGTCACTGGCTATCCTATGTTTCGCTATGGTTTCAACTGGGTCAGTTACGGAAATGACGATATGGCGAACTACTCGCTTGGCGCCAAATTGTTTTTGGACCACGGGGCATTCGCTATTCCAGCAGCAGGGGACATCATTAACGACCGGGACGCCAGTCTCTTCTATTGGGTTTTTTTGATAGTAGGGGCAATGCGCCACGGCGCGGAGGAGACGCTCGCCTGGGCGCTGAGCATGACCGGTCTGTCCTCTCATCAGGCGTTCATGCCTGTGATTCTCGCATTTCACCTGGTTCTGATCGCTGCGGCGGGAGCATTGGTTCTTCAAAGCAGGAGGTTTCGGAGCGCCGCCCTTTTAGTCTGCCTCGCGATGGCGTTCTCGGCATTAACCACTCTGGGAGCGCTCTACCAGTTATACGGCCAAGTGACCGGCCTCGGCGCCTTTACAGCAACTTGTGCGGTGCTGCTACGGCCGTTGGGCAGCCGGAAGTCTACCGCTGCCCTTGCAGGCATCCTAACCGCAGGCACTGCGCTATTCTATCCGGAGGTCGTGCCCTTTCTGGCTCTTTCATTTGTCGCTTATCATGGATTGGCGATCGCCCGCGGTCAAACAACACTTCGCGACATCGGGCAATGCCTCTGGCCGACAATTATATTCTCGATCATATTCTTGAACGTTTCCGTATTCGCGGCGGGCGTGACGCTCATTGGCCAGTCGAGGGCGATCGCTCCTCGCCCGGGATCGGTAGACGTCCTATTCCCGTATTATCTGATGCCTTCAGGGCTAGCGTATATTTGGGGATTCCATGCCATTGGCCAGGCCGCTGTTGGGCGTCTTCTTGACGTAGGAATCATCTCAGGCGGCATTTTGCTCATTGTTGTCTTCATTGCGAGTCTCAGTCAGGCGTGGCGGGCTTACCCCGCAGCTATCGTTTATCTGGTGATGAGTGTAGTCGGAATTCAGTTGTTCAGAGTCCAGAATGATTTTGGTACTTACAAGATTGCAATGTATATTCAACCGTTTTTGCTGAGCGTTTCGGCTGTTGCTTGGTTGAACTTATACCAACGTTTAAGGCGTTCTGTCATTGGGCGATCATTCAGCATTTGTTTACTAATGACAGTCGTTGGCTGGGGAGCAGGGGCGCAATGGTTTTACTCTCAACGGGGCATGGGGGAGGGGGGAGAGGGGCTGGTCGAGCTTCCGTACGCGTCAAGGGATGGGTTAGTTGGGCAGTTGGTCGCTCTTCCAGAACAGACCCAGGCCTTTCTGTCGGATGCGGGTAATGTAGTCTTGGCAAAGTTCGAAGCCTTCTATCGGCCTGCTTATTTCGTGACTGAGGACTTCTTTCTTGCATTCCTTGCGACGCCCGAGGCGAGCTACAATCCATTCTCTCGCATTTACCATGATGAAGTGCGAACATTGGTCGAGCAACGCGCCGCTCATTTCGAGAACGCCCTATTCGATATGCACGGGGCGCTTCTTTCGTCGAATAGGTTCCAATTTCGGCGTGAAAGCCTGGACGCCGAACTTCCTCTTATTGAGACTGGTAGTCGGGCGACGGTGCTTAACAGGAGGGTCAGCGCCGAGACCATAAGATTGGCTTGCCAGTGCGAAACGACCAACTACTTATTGTTCGTAGCATCACAATTTGGAAATTCTTACTATCTCCTTGGAGAAGAACGAGCAGACCGCCCGGCTGGTAGGGTGTCGATGTATCAGATCGAGCCGGATTATTTCTTTCACGATAGGTCCATGGTTTCACTGGGACGGGATTCTCTGTTTCGTGTTCTGAATTCCACCCGGCCATTCAGGATGGCTGTGGAGTATACCGCGTCGCTAAATGGCGACCACGACAATCGAATTCCCGCAGCCAGCACGATTGGCGACCAGCGTCACATGTTTTCCGTCGAGGGCCGTGGCTCGGCGCGGCTGTTCTCCCCCCCCATGGAACCACAGAAGATAGAAGGCGGAGATTACGTGGCGCTTGACATGGGTTCATGGGGGTGGAACTTTCCGGAACACCGGAGCAAAATAATGAGCCTCTATGGTAACCAGATTCTGGGCGATCAGCGTAAGATCGTCGGCTTCGCACGGGATATCTCGCTGGTTTCAGCTGCCGAATACGCATCGTTGAACGCGCCCGCTTCGCTTCAGTCGTTTCCAGACGACTTAGGCAACAAGAACCTGGAATATTGCGGCATTTATGAGGACGGCTGGATCGCTGAATCGAGCTATGCCGTCCTGAGCCGTCCTGAAGGAACCCCAAGCTTAGTTGTATCATTGCGGATACCAATTCTAAAAGGAAGGCTGGCTTCGAACTGGGCCGCGCTCTTGCTCGACGGCAGTGAAGTCGGCCGCCAATCGACCTCATCCGGGTCCGTCACGTTCAGAATTCCGGTCGAGCCGCCAGGCAGACACCGTATCGAACTGCGATTTGATCGGGCCGAAAGCCTCCCGGCGCCCGATAATCGGCCTGTTTCCGCTCAGGTGAGATACATGGGATTTCAGTCCGGCCGGTCTGAGACGCTCCAAGACAAACACTGAGAAGAGCTAATATCGCTCCGCCAACGTGATCTCGGTCCGGGCGCGCCGCGAAGGTGAAATTATGAGTAACCGAAAGACGTTAAAGGGTAGGTTAGATAGATATATAGAGCCAGGTTGGTCAGGCGGACGGCGAGGGGCGCATGCTCACAGGAAATCAGTGCATTCCCGCGATTGGCTATATAGGTTATCCTGAAAGTCGCAACCTGCGGACTGCCAAAGAGATGAGCTTCAGCGCCCAGTTTCTCCACGAAGCTTCCGAGATCCTAAATCGCCTCGACACTGCGACTATCGACCGCGCCGTCGCCCTGCTCGCCGATACCCGCCGGCGCAAAGGCCGCCTATTCATCCTCGGCGTCGGTGGCAGCGCCGCCAACGCTTCGCACGCCGTCAACGATTTCCGCAAAATCGCCGGCATCGAGGCCTACGCCCCCACCGACAACGTCTCCGAATTGACTGCCCGCACGAACGACGAAGGCTGGGCCACCGTCTTCGAGAACTGGCTTCGCGTCAGTCAGCTTAGCCCCAGCGACACCATCCTTATTTTCTCCGTCGGCGGCGGCACTCTTGAAAAACAAGTCAGCCCGAACCTCGTCGCGGCCTTGCAATTCGCCAAACAGGTTGGCTGCAAAATCATCGGCATCGTCGGGCGGGACGGCGGATTCACCGCGACCGTGGCCGATGCCTGCGTCCTCATCCCGACCGTGAATCCGGCGCACGTAACCCCCCACGCGGAGGCATTTCAAGCAGTTGTCTGGCACCTGATGGTATCTCATCCCGATTTAAAGGCCTGCGAGACCAAATGGGAATCGGTTCGCTAGCCGCCCGCCGACGGGCCGTCTTTCTCGATCGCGATGGCGTCCTCAACCGCGCCGTTGTCCGCGATGGCAAACCGTATCCGCCGAACTCCGTCGACGCTCTGGAAATTCTGCCTGGGGTGCCGGATGCTCTGGCGGACCTGAAAACGGCCGGCTTCCTCCTATTAGTGATTACAAACCAGCCGGACGTCGCAAAAGGTATCCAATCGCGTGAAGCGGTTGAAGGTATTCACGGGCGGCTTCGGGCTGAATTGCCGCTCGACGACATTCTTGTCTGCTATCACCAGGATGAGGACGCCTGTCATTGCCGCAAACCTGAACCCGGACTTCTGCAGGAGGCAGCCGCGCGCCATGGGTTATACTTACCATTTTGCTTTATGGTGGGTGACCGCTGGCGTGACGTTGATGCAGGCTCCCGAGCAGGCTGCCGAACCATTCTCCTGGACTACGGCTACCGCGAACGCCTACCCGAGAATCAGCCTGCCGCTCGCGTGAGGTCCCTCCGAGAGGCCGTCGACTGGATTTTGGCGCGCGTGACGCCATAGGATACAAATGTGAGATTGGTTTCCGATTTGCGCACAAAGATCTTTGCGGACGGCGCCGATAAAGCGGCCATATTGGAGTTGTACGCCAAACCGTGGGTAAGGGGGTTTACGACGAATCCCACCCTCATGCGAAAGGCCGGCATTCGGAACTATGAGGCGTTCAGCCGTGAGATTTTAGCCGCTATTTCCGACCGCCCGATCTCCTTGGAGGTGTTTGCCGACGATTTCGACGAAATGGAGCGCCAGGCTCGAATCATCGCTTCTTGGGGTGAGAATGTCTACGTCAAAATCCCGGTCACCAACACTCGTTCCGAACCCGCGCTGGACTTGATTTGCCGGCTTTCTCATGCGGGCATCAAACTGAACATTACGGCCATCATGACGCTCTCACAGGTGCGCGACGTTGTCGCGGCGCTCGGTGGAGGCGCACCTTCCTGCGTGTCTGTCTTCGCGGGCCGTGTTGCCGATACGGGCCGGGATCCGCTTCCCCTGATGACGGCTGCGGTAGAGATGGTCCGAACGTTCCGGGGAATTGAGTTGATTTGGGCGAGCCCGCGGGAGTTGCTGAATGTCGTTCAGGCGGATCAGATTGGCTGCGACATCATTACCGTCACGTCCGACATTCTGAAGAAACTCGATTTGATAGGTCGCGATCTTGCGGATTATTCGTTAGATACTGTCAAGATGTTTTACAACGACGCTTGTTCTTCGGGGTATTTCTTGTAACTCACTGCTTCCCGTTCCACGTATAACCGCTATGGGGCAACCGGTTTCATCGAGGGCGGCCAGGGCTCGGCTGCAATTTGAAATACGCGGAAATTCAAGATTCGCGGGTCGTTCGGGATTCGCCCTCCGCCGCCATCCACATGCAATTTGAACTCGTTAGGCTTGCCAGTTTCAGCCGGAATGAAGAACTTAACTGCCTTTCTGCCCTGGACCAATACAGCCGCTACCTGCCGTCCGGAATCGTCGAGAGCCTTCAGGAGACACTGCCCGCCCACGCCCGGTCCGGCTTCCACCTCCATTGAAACCTCCAGATCGCCGGTCTTTTGCGGTGTGATCAGGATTTGCGCGTCATTCTCCACCCAGCGGAAATGCTCGCGGTGAAAGATCTCGATCGGCCCCCAGCCGCTCCCCAATTGCAGATTCGGGCCCTGGACGACATCGACCGGCCCGGTCGATGTCGCAGGCTCAAAGCCCAGGAATTTGAGTTGCGCGCCCACCATACGGCCGTCACCGGCAGGCAGTTGCTGCGATGCGCTGAAGGCCACTGTTACCCGCCGTTTTCCCGGCTGATTCTTTACGGGCGCCGAGAACTGAAAGTCGCCTAGGCCGACCGACCGGCGCCCCATTTCCCTGCCGTCCACCAGGAGCGTCACGTCGGTTTTGAACGCCGGATCGCCGATTTCGGGGATGGTTCCGCGAACGGACGCCACCTGATCGCCGCCTGGTTGCTGGAGATTCGCGGAAGCCGTGCCGGCAATCCAGCCGTCGGCGTAGATGCCGGAGGCGTCCACCTGCGGATTGCTCAGATCGGACGGAAAATGGTCCAACTGCGAGGGGGCTGTTCCGCTGGGATGTCCGCACGAAACCAGTACGACGAAAATTACTCCTACGGCGGTTGCGTCCGCACGAGCCATTCTCTGAAAATGTAACAATGGCATTAATAGGTCCGAATCAGGATTGTAGCGTGGCTAACGCCAGGAATCCATCAATTCTGGGGAGAGGGAGCCGACGCGAGCCGAGAATAATCAAAAATAATGATGTAAACTAATCGCTTTTGCTGATATTATACGTAGATATCTAATGCGTCTCTGCCGCCTATTGGCGGAATCCGATGCCTGAACCTTTAGTGACCGTCGTAACGCCTTCGTACAATCAGGGAAACTTCATCCGCGCTACCATCGAGAGCGTCCTTAGCCAGGCTTATCCGAGCGTGGAGTACATCATTATGGATGGCGGCTCTACCGATGAAACGGCTTCGGTGGTCAAGGATTACGCAAGTCGGCTGACGTTCATCTCCGAAAAGGACCGCGGCCAGTCTCACGCCATCAATAAGGGTTTTCGCATGGCCCGCGGCTCGATCCTCGCGTGGCTGAATTCCGACGATGTCTACCTCCCAGGCGCCATCCGCAACGGCGTGGAAGGGTTCTCCCGGGATCCGGCTCCAGGCGCTGTGTATGGAGAGGGCTATTTGATTGATCGCGAGGGAAAAATCACTTGCCGTTTCCCTCACACGATACCTGTGAATCTGTGGCGGCTCACGCATGTTTCCGATTACATCCTGCAGCAAAGCGTGTACTTTCGGAAAGATGTTCTGGATGAGGTAGGGTACCTGGACGAGGATCTGCATTACGCGATGGACTGGGAGATTCTCATCCGCATCGGGAAAAAACATCCGCTCGGGTATATTCCGGAATATATGGGATGCCTGCGGGAATACGCGGAGGCGAAATCTTCGTCAGGGGGCGCGCGCCGGGTTCGTGAGATACGGGACATGCTGCGACGCCATACGGACAGATATCTACCGCCCGGATATATAGTCTATGGCTTAGATACCCATCACGAGATTTGGTGTGAGCGGATCCGGCGGACCGCGATGTTAAGGCCCATTGCGGGAAAGCTGCAGTCTTTAGTCAAACTCGCTGCCGGTCTGACTATCTGCTATATGGATCGGTATTCGCAAGGGCTGTACACGGACGGTTGGGCCGGTCCGGTACTCCGCTACATGTTGCATCCCGGATCGGGGCCTCTAATCGTCGAGGGCACGGTGCCGGCTTGGGGCAAGGCGTTCCGCGGGCAGAAACTGAGCATTGTCGCCAACGGGCGCACCTTGGGCAGATTCCCTCTTGCCGCCGGCGATTTCAGTATTCAGGTCGAACTTCCGCCTGATCTGGCCGGCCAATTGCTCCGCCTGCGGATCAAAGCTTCCCGGTGGATCATTCCAAGCGGCTTCACTTTGCAGGGTGATCACAGGCGCTTGGCCTATCTTGTTAAGGGAATTCGGTGGCTTCGGGAGTCCGAACGGGATCAAGCCGTGAGAACCAATGCCGTGACAGTGGGCAACTAACGTCCACACGTTTCGACTCGTCACCATTCTGGACTTCGATGCCGTGGAACGCTGGAAACCCGGAACCATCCCTTGCTGCGGAAGACCATGCCAGTCGGCCCGAAGAGCGTCTGGGCGCGACTTCCGCTTCGATGCAGACCGCAACGGGCGCCAGTGCGTCGGCGAGTAAGGTAGCCACGAGTCGCTGCTTGCCACCATTGCCGGTCGCGAAGAGTTTGTACACTTAGGGGCAAAGACTGTCAGGCCGGCGGCGCTGGGAGTCGTGGCGACCAGCGACAGGCTATTCCCTCGTGCAACAAACATCGTTACCGATGAAACGCTCGCCGCGTGGCCCATCTGAGGCGCTACCGTAGCTTAGTTTAGCCAAGTGCTCATATTCGGAAATAAGGTGACGTATTATGTGTGCCGGTAGGGTGACGTGTTCTGTAACCTTGAATCGGAGGTGTCGCCCTTCGATGCCAAGAATAAGCCCATATGACATGCGCCTCTCCGCTGAGGAGCGGCTGTCACTGGAACCTATGGCCCGAAAATATACGTCAGTGTATTGCGATGTAATCCGCGCCAAGATCATCCTTCTTGCCGATGAAGGTTTGCCCAACGACCTGATCGCGGCAATACGGGCAGCACGCAGCCACGCGCAGCCACCAGCGACGGCCCAGAAAGATTCACTGCAAATTGCCCTTTCCAGCTTTACTGGCCGGCTCCGCTCTGGAATTCTTCCTACCGCCATCGGTCCCGAGGAAGACGTCGTCTGGGGCGATTGGGGGCAGGCGATCGAGATCAATCTCTTGGGAACGATGTTGACGTGGCGCGCCGTCCTGCCATTGTGCCGGCGGCGGCGAGCCGGGATAATCGTGAACCTCGGGCGGCGGAGCTACCACGCCTTTACCGAGATTCAGCGCTTATGCCGCTTCGAAAGCCGCGCTGTTGCGTTTCACGGAGACGCTGGCTGAGGAACTCGCAGCGCCGGAATCGAGGCGAACGCCATCGCGCCGGGAGCCTTGAATACGCGTCTGCTCGATGAAGTCCTCGCCGCCGGAGCGGATCGCACCGGAGAAGCAAGCTACCAGCGATCCATCGAGCAAAAAGAAAAGGGAGGCGCGCCGATGGAAAACTCCGCCGGGCTTTGCGCGTTCCTTCTTTCCCGCCTCAGCGACGGAATCAGCGGGAAAACTGATGAGCGCGGTGTGGGATCCCTGGAGTGACCTCCCCGAGCTTCTCGCTCAAGCGGATTCGAGCGATATCTATCTATACGCTGCGACGCATCGTCCCCAAGAATCGTAGTTTTGATTGGTAATCAGTGTCCTTGTTTTGAGACATCGGCAGCATCCGGGGCGATCACGAAGCGCCCGGCCTGAATCCCGGCGGCCAGGCGCTTCGTTGCCAGAGAGCGGGATGGCCCCGTGAGATGATTGCCGCCGTCCCAGCTCCTTAGGCCGTCGACTGGAATCGCCACAAAGCACCGCGTGTTCAAGGACGGCGCTATTCGGATGCGCGCGGATTGCGCCTGGTACCATGCCGGAAATTCCGGCATCGGCCTCGCCCAAGGCACGAAGGTCATGGTGAGATCGGCGCCAAGCGCGGTGGCTTGTTGGCGGAGCGTTTCGCTGACCGTGATCTGGCCATCGCTGATCCGCCAGTCAACGCCGCACGCCATGGATGCCGCCGCGACCTCTGTATCGCGGACCGCCTGATCGGGATAGAACGTTCCTTCGACCGGATGCCAGGCCAAAACGACATCCCCAGTGTCCCATTCCCGCTGGACCAGCATTCCGTAGAGGAAACGCTGAACGTGCAGTCCGTCTTGGGCAAATACGAGGCGCGGCAGCGCCGGATCGAGCGCCCAGTCCCAGAGATACCTGGCCCAGATCTGGAATACCGAGGTATAAGCCTGGATCAAATCGCGCCTTTCGCTTTGCTGGGCACAAATTCGCTCCTTGGAGATGTTCAACATCCCCGCCTCGGCGATCACGGAACGGTGCGAAATCCGGTTTCTGCCCAGAATTTCCAGGCCGAAGCCGGCACTCTCACCGCACCCGAGCCCGAGGTTGTAGGCGCGAACGGTGTGTCCCGGCTTCGACAGGAGAGACCCGAGCTCGCCCGCCGATAAGCCGAATTCCATGTGCGACGAGCCTGTCAGGAAAACGTCTGCGGGTTTTAAGCGAGAGCCGATATTAAATAAGCCGTGGAGAAAAATATCATGTGCGGTGTCCGATCCGGCCGCCGAATATTCCGCAGGAAAGGACCGGCGGAATGTTGGAAAATCCGGCCGCGGCGGTCGCTGCCCCGGCGCCGCGGGGAAACGGCTGATAAGAAGCAGTGCCGTGAACGAGGAGGTTGAGAAGCCCAGCCAATATCTGCGCCAAGTCATAACGCCACTCAGAATTTGAAATAGATGAACACCTTCGAAGGTGCGAGGATGACCACATCAGCGACGCCCGCCAGTGCAGTTGTGAGACCCAGCGCCCCTGGAATCCAGCGTCGCGGCATCCGGACGATGCCAAGCTCAAAGGCTTGGTGAAGCAGCGCGCCGAGGCCGAAACCGGCTGCGAGCCGGATCGGCGGATGGATGACCATGCTGGCCGCTGACCGGTCGCCCAGCGCGCCGAGGAACGTGAGCGCGGAATGAAGATTGGCCGACCTGAAGAAGATCCAGGCTAAGGTGACCCAAATCTGGGTGATGACGAACCAACCGGCTCGCGCCGCGCCGCGGCTTCCGTTCCAACCGCTTTGGTTCAAACCGAGGGCGCGCTCGATCACCAGCCCCGCGCCGTGCAGCGCGCCCCAGATGACCAAGGTCCAGCCGGCGCCGTGCCATAATCCGCCCAGTAACATTGTAGCCATGAGATTGATACTGGTTCGCCAGCGTCCGGCTCGACTGCCTCCGAGCGGCCGGTACAGATAATCACGCAGCCAGCGCGACAGCGTCATATGCCAGCGGCGCCAGAACTCCTGCAGGCTCGACGCGAGCATCGGCTGCCGGAAATTCGGCGGCAATCGATACCCGAGAAACCGGCTCATCCCGAGCGCCATAAGGCTGTATCCGGCGAAATCGGCGTAGATCTGACAATAATATAGCCAGGCAACAGCCCAGTGATCGGCGCCCGTCGGGACGAATGCCCCGGTGCCGTCCCAAATCGGATCGATCAACTGCGCGATATTGTCGGCGATGATCGACTTCAAAAATATGCCGGAGACGAACTGATAAAGGCCGACCGGTAAATCGCCCAGGACATCTCTGCGTTTGCCGATTTGCGGAAAGAATTGCCAAGCTCGCACAATTGGTCCCGCGACGAGATGCGGAAAGAAAGAAAGGTAGAACAAATACTCCCGGACTCCGGCACGGCGGACTCGGCGGCCCTGCAAATCGACGAGATAACTTACCAGATGAAATGTGTAGAACGAAATTGCGAGCGGCAAGCCGAGATCATGATGCGGGAGCGTTGTCCCGGCCACTCCGTTCCATGAATCGATGAAGAAGTTGAAGTATTTGAAGTAGCCGAGGGCGAGCAGGTCGGCCGCAATCATCCCGGCCATCAGATACCGCGAGGCCCGGTCGCCAGCTCTGTCGATGCCAATCGTCGCGGCGAAATTGATAGCAATCACGCTGAGAAACACAAGCAAGGAGACATGGCCCCAGGTCGCAAGGAACATAACACTTGCGGCGATGATCAGCCATTCCCGAAGGCGGACAGGAACGATGACATAACGAACTGCTGCGACAAGCGGAATCAAGAGAACTAAGAAAAGAGTGTCAATGTAGGTCATTCGCGAACGTCCGTTGCAAGCTGAACCTGAGGTTTTGGAAACATATTTGGTTCTGAAAAAGCTGCACCTACGACATCGATGAAACATCGTCCCTCTGGCCAGGAACGCGGCGCTGGGTCAACATTCCGATGACCTCAGCGGAGACTGAAATAGTATAAATCAACTGCGGTTCGCCATTCGACCGAGATTTTCGGGGTCGATGTGACGCAAAGAGGATCCTTGGCTGCCGGATCAGAAGCCGCCGGCGGAGTAGTGATCTTCGATCCAAAACCGCGCGCATTGTCGCGCGTCCCGCGGCGCAGGCGGACGTCCAAACGGGTCGCGCCCGATTTTCAAGGCCGACTGCGCAGCGCTGAGCCGACCGAGTAGAGGTGCCGAAGCCTGTCCTGCCGGCTTTTCGGCTTTGCTCGCGCAACCGACGAAATGGTCGCAGTTGTGGGGCCACATCGCGATACTCTGCTTCGCGAGGGAAATTGGCGCTTCGTGGTCTTGGCCGAGCTCGCGCATAAGTAGCGATTACGCTTCGACTGTTATTCCGAGATTGTCCGAGATTGAGTCGGGTGGGCCCTGTTCCGAACGTTACAGGGCAGATTTACGCGGGCTCCTCAGGAAGCCATCGAGTCTGCGTGGGTTCACTTGTCTGGTTCCGACTTTTCCCGCGTTATCAACCGAAGCGGTTCGTTTGGATCGAAATGGAACTCGTCTCGCGGTAGCGTGGCCACGGCCTTGCGAGCTTTGAAGGCTGCGATCCTCTGCCGGACCTCGTCCTCGCTTGGCTTACGCACAGACTCCCCGTCGGCGACTCTGGGAGGAATGGGGTTCGCGTCAGCCGCGATACGCCTTGCGGAATTCCTGTTCCTTCGCGATCGCGCTCGCAGGAAATCGTGGAGCGTGCTTATCGAAACCTGAAGCTGACATTTTTCCGCGAGTATCTCCACGATGTCCCTGTACGTGCGCGCGCGGCGACGCAACCCTAACGGCGGAAGATTTCGCAAAAGTGATGGACCTTTTGAAATTCCGCCCGATGCAACTCTGCATGTTTTTAAAGGTGCTGGTCGGTACTGAAGAAATGGTTCGGATGATACTTCAGGCGATTGGGGTGGCAAAGCAGGGCTGAATGGTCATTAGCTTCAAAACGGATCGCCGACTTGGTGACGGTGCCTATTCAGTCGTCTATGAATTAAATGGTAGGGCATTCAAGCTGTTTAAGCGTTATCCCCAAGTTCCTCCGAGGCAGACCGAAGAGGGCCGAAGACTGACCTATCAGCACCAGTGCGAAGCCTATGAGCTTGCTTCATGCGATTCGCTCCTCAAGCATCACATAGCGACATTCTACGGACGGGTTGCTATTGAAGATGTGATCGACACGGACGGACGAAGTGTCAAGGACTCGTACCTCCTGGATTGCTGCTACGCGCGCACGATGCCGCGAAACAGCGGCGGCGGAAACGGCACGGGATCAGGCCCTGCCGCGTCGCTCTGGAGGTTATTGGTGGCGAAGAAACCAAACTGGCGTCCGCACTTCGCCTACCTGAAATTGAGAGGTTCGCCCACATCAAGAAAGCAGCCGACAGATTTGCGGAGATTGGGATTGAAGTTATCGATTCATCCCTCTTCGAAGCTCGTGATCCCGAACTCTTCAAGTTTATCGACTTTGAACTTCCGTACTACTGAGCACGTGGTCATCCTCCAGTGCGACAGCCGGGTCGGCGTCTACATCGCCTTTTTGACGTTTTGTCCGATACAGTTTACGTGGGAAGAACTTTCGCACGACGCTCAACAGTGTGGCTGGAAGGAAGGGTTTCTTCACGAACTCAAAATCCGCATCCGGCCTTGCATTTCCAGAAACCAGAATGACCGGCACAGCGGGGAAGGTCGCTTTGATGGCCTGGGCAAAACTCAAGCCGTCGCCATTGGGCATTTGGATATCACTGACGATCAAATCCACGCCGCCGCCAAGTTCTTGTACAATCTGGAGGGCGTGGGCACCGTCTTGGGCTTCCAGAGTTCGAAAGTCTTCCCTTTGCAGGATCGTGCTCATGTACCGCCGAACTGACGGCTCATCATCGACAACCAGAGAAACCGGCATAACTCTCAAGGCGATCATTGCTACTCGCAGGGTTACGCAAACATGCCTGGCCAATCCGGGGTGTGGTCGGATAGTTCAAAAGAACCACGGTGTGAGAATCACGAAAATGGAACTTTGGATATTGATTTCGGGTAGGCGAGCGGTAGGAACTCAACTGGGCCAAGGTCTGTCCAACGTGAATCGCCGGCGAATGCAGGTATCTAGCGAATGGGGACAACTCGGTGAGCACGGCTACAGCGATTGGTTCACGATTGGGATAGTGCGGGGGGGGCGCACAAAAGGCTCCGCTTAAACCAAGCTGGACCGAACGGCCCTGACCGGCAACGTCATCGGCGCTGCTGAGGTGTACGTGCCCGCCTCCTGGCTCAACGTCATAGAAAAGCCGTCGTCCTTGGTATCATCCAGAGGATAGAGCGTTCCAAAGCCGAGATGAAGCCTGATTCGAGTCACGAAATTCCTGCCCGCCCGACCTTCGAGGAGTTGAAGGCGCTCCGTGACATGGCTTGGGCAAGTTTCACCGAGAGACGGGAATTCGAGTGGCGAGTTGCGCTGGGCCTGTGGACGGCGCTGGCAGCTTTCACCAGCCTGACGCTTGGCAAGGACGTGCAGTTCCAGGGAAATGCCCCAATTATTTGCGCCGTCGTGGTTGCCATCTTCCTTGTTAGTTTGCACGTCTTCTTCGTCGCCGGAATCATCAAAGGGAACAAGGTAGATCGAGCGTTGGCGCACCACTATCTTGAGGAGATGCGCCGAGCAGCGGGGTCTGTTCTGCCGCCGTCCCTTCAGCAAAGAGTCTTGGCGCACCAAAAGCAGGTGGGTTTTCGGAGCTACGCCCACGTATTTCAATTGGGCGTTACCGTCGTCCTGGCCACAACCGCAGTTCTTGCTGTGCTCTGGAAAGCTCATTGAAGGTGGGTCGTCTCGCAAAACTCGGAGCCACAATCGAGGCTGCGGATTGATCTGTAGGCACTGACTACCGCCCCGTCTGCCCCGTCGCCTTCGCCTCTTCGGGGCCGATCACCTTTTCAGCGAGAGCCGCCATCAATTCATCCTGATCTTCGTAAAAATGCGTCTTCAGCACCCACGGATACATTCTAAAGAAATCGAACATGCCGGGCTCGGTCTGCGAGTTGAGAAGCACTGGCTGAATAGGAACGGAGGGGTTAGATGGAACAACGCCCTGAAGTTCCTGGAGTACGCTCTTGGCGTCGGTGAGGTAGGCGATTACGAACCGTGCCATGTGCGCCAACGTCGATACCGTCTCGAACGTCGTTTTGTTCGACGGTTTATCGAAATCAAAAAGCACTGGCATGTAGTCCCGCTTGCGAAGCTCATCTCGAATCGCATCGAGGATTTTCTTCCGCTCGGATGTGAACCGGCCAAGGATGAGGACGACCTTCGTAGTGATGGTGTCGATGATGTGGCGGATGTTTTGGTTGTTCAGGAGTAGGTAGATGAATTGGGCGACTTCGAGGTTGTCAACAGTGATCTGGGGTTCGCCCGGCGGCGTGATAACGAGGTTGCGATGGGACAATGGAGTGCCAGTTACACTCCAAACAGCAGCGCCGAAGATCATAGCATCGGCAAAATCCGCACCTTCAATACTGGCGTCTACTAAACTAACTTACTGAAGATTCGCCGAACGGAACACAGCGCTGCTGCAGTCAGCACCACGTAAACTACTCTTCGTAAGATTACACCTAGTGAAATCCGAGAATCGAAGCACTGCGTTTCCGAGATTCGCCCACCGAACCTGAGAATCCGAGAAATCGCACTCCGAAAGATCAAATGCACTTAAATTCGAGTTGTCCAGATTAGCATGTCGAAGATCCATCGGCTCGCGGTTGTGCACTCTCCACTTGTTCCATCGTCGCCATCCAGTCCGAAGTTTTAACATAGTTAGGGGGTAGCCATTTAGCACTTTCGCCAAGCCTTTGTTTAAGACGGACGGATCAATCTGCCGCCGACGTATGGGAATTGCTGAACCCCTGTGCTTTCGAAACGGCGGCGAAGAAGTTATGCGCCCGCTCGGGTTGGGGTTTTGTCGGGGCCGTCCTCTTGGGCATCACCGATAGTCTACAGCTTGTGAATCGCCTATTGGCAGTCCTGGCGGGTTCGCAACAGAAGGGTATCAATACTGCGAAAAAGTTGCCACGTCCTTTTGCGGATCGTAGCAGACTAAACCATGGCGTTTTGCCGACCCCGCAATGGCGGGAGCCGACGCAATGGCAATCGTCGGCTAAAGGGAAATGAGGCGAAATAGCGGATTGCATCGGAGGACGATAGACCACGGACGGCTGCACTCCTCTTCCTCGGGCAGCGCATCAATAAGGGTGATTACGTCATCTTCGAGAGCCTGTACTGCCTTCTCACCTTCGGCTAGGAGGGCTCGTCACCTTCGTCGTTGCCTGAACGGATCGTGGCGAGTATGTTTAATGCTCCAAGGCCAGCGACCCTCAAACCGGAAGGCAGGGGAAACGGCCAAACGGAATTTGCTGAAGCGACAGGAACTCGACGGGCTGCTCAAGATAGCGATGTCCCATTTGCCCAGGAAACTTTGGCGACGATCAGTTTCTTGTTCGGGCCGGATCTGTGTTTCGGACTGGACGGGGAGACGGATGGCTTCACGCCGCTCGATCTAACGTGAGTTCTTCAACGCCACCAACTATTGCATTTGCGGCTCACGAGGAAAAAGAGGGCGGGTCTGGAAGTCTGGAGCGATCCAACCCAAAAATCTGTCCAGCATTCAGAATAATTCCCTTTTGCTTTTCGTCCAGTTCACTCCAGCTAAGATTCATCATGGGTACGTTGCCCAGATGGAACTGTAGGACTCTCTGTCGCCCAGTTAGTTGACTCCAGAGGTCAATCGTCGTCTGTTCGTTTCCCATGCCCCAAGTATAGCATAACTGGGTGGTTGACGCTTTAAATAGGGGTAACGGAAAGTTCCAAAGACGAATTAGAGTAACTTATTCAGCACAGGCAGACTTTCCTAGCCGTCTTCACTGGAGTCTTCTTCAGCGCCGCCCTTTTTGATAGCATCCTTCTTGGGCACTGCCTGGCTACGCTACCGCCTTTTTCGCCGCCCATCGTTTCTTCAGAGCGGCCACGATGTTCGCCCGACCAGCTTTGCTTAGCTTGCGTTTCGGCTTTGCGGGTTCCGACTTAGTTGGCGCCGATGGCTTAGATTCCCCCTTGATCTTGGCCCATCTTGCTTTCTGCGCCAAGGCCATTTTTCGCCTTGAGGCAGCAGAGAATTTCTTCCGTTTTCCTGTGGGAGCTTCCGGCGTGGCAGTGGCTTTGGCAGGACTACCGGACAGAATGGCTCGGAGTTCATTGATCTTTGAGTCCAGGTGCCGCTTCTTTTCCTCGAAGCCCTCGATGGCGGCAGTCAAAACTTCAGTACTGAGTTTAGGTGGCATGTGAAAGCCTTCTCCTCCTATGGCAATTCCTTCAGATTTATCTTGACACACCATCTGATAAAATTCAAAAGCGTTACTCAATAAATAACGATTCGCAGGGCAAGGACTAGTTGTCCGGAACACTTGAGGGCTCTTTTTCACTCGGGAGAATGTTTGGTTCTTGATTTCCGCAGGCGGCTATACGGCACGTCGTCGGCAGCGGGGCAAGGTCGGCCTCCTGTAGCGAAATGGGCGACGTGGGGTTATGCTCGAACTATTATGAAGTTCAAGATGAAGGACACGTACCCTCCTCCGAAGAGGCTTACCCTCAACCCTTTACAGTTTCTTGTCTATATTGATGGCTACAATCTTTACAAGGGCATTAACCACGAAGATCCACCTGATCTGTTGCGGCTTGGTTGGAGCAACTATCAGAAGCTCGGCGAACGTCTGGTCGATCTTTCGTTTGAGCACATGTCGAACGAGAGAACCGTGACGGTCAAGTATTTTACAGCTATCGTCGGGAAGGACAGCGGCTCGTCTGGCGAGATTCAACGTCAAAAACTGTGGCTGGAGGTCTTGGAGACCGAAGCACGAACCTTGGAAGTTGTGGGCGGATTGCATAGATCATACACGGAGGCTTTCAGCGACAGGCGGGAAAAGATGACGGATGTGAATATCGCCATTCACGCCGCCAGAGACATTCTCGAAGTGAAGCGAGCCGGTGTGGGTGCTCGTTTCGGGGGACCTCGACTTTATGCCAGTCGTAGAGTGTGCTGCTCGTGCCAACATCCCTGTGACGGTGTTCTTTCCGCAGGAGCATCCTCTCTATGCCTTGCGACCCGGCGTGACGTACTCGGATCGAGTCGAGATACCATTACAGTGCTCACAGGCTTCGGCATTCCACAAGTCCCAAGCTCCCGATCCTTCGCAGAACGGGCAGATCTCTTCGAAACCTTCGGATTCTTACATCGTGTCGTCGGGCGCTATCGTGACCGGCTCCGCTGGGCTGCTATCCGGTTGACGAGGTAACTGGCGGAAGCGACTACCCCAATGACATGCCGATCCTGCGCATTTTCATTTTCAAGCTCCTGCAAGTCCAAAGAATCCAGGATAAAACGGCTATTCGGCAATACTTCCTGCCGAATGGCCTCCCTGACCTCCTCGGATACCCCGGGCGGCAAAGCGGTAATCACATCCTCGATTTCCCGTTGCACTCGGATGTTCATTGCGGTGGTTAGAGTTTCCCGGAGGTTCCGTCCGGCGTTCGGTGATGGTTGGTTCTTCATGTGGTGCTCCTACCCCGAGACCTCGATGGGCTCATGGGCAGAAGTATTTAGAGTTTAGCGGCGGTGGGTGCGAGGGCTGGGCGGCATCCTGTCGGGCTCAGCGGCCTACTCACCTGGACGCTGGCTTCCTCCCACGCTTTTTCGGGATGGTTCCCTTCGCCACCCTACGTCGCCTGCTCTCTTCGGCTGGGAACGTGAAAAGTGCCGAAACATCAACCGATAGCGCTGAGGCCAATAGTTCAATCGTTTCGAATGATGGTGCACTGCTTCCACGTTCAATCAAGGATATGAAACCTGGGCCAGTGCTGCCGCCGCCCAATTCGCTTAGTGCAACCTGACTCAATCCCCGTTCGATGCGAAGCGCACGAAGTCGCCGTCCAAATCGTTCTCGAAGGCTTGCCATGCCAAAGCGGAATGATCCCGCAATTTGGGAGGGTCAAAATCAAGTGAAATTATGAGTTGACAGTACGGTTGGGCTCGGCGTAAAATCCCGATTGGAGCAAAGACAGAGTTTGGAGGGGCCGGTCCGTAAGCACCGTACTCAGAAACATCTGGGCGCTGGAAACGCACGATGAATAAAGACATTTTGGAGCAACGATGTGCCGGAGATGAGGGCACGGTATCATTCTGAGAAGACGACATCCCGCAAATACGTTCGTGGTCCCATGCCAAGGATCTTCGTGACCGCAATAGTGTTACGACGTAAAGGTCGATTTGTGACGTACCGGAGGGATTATTCGTATTTGAAGCAAGCGTTGCGATGGTGTCGCAAGTGGTCGTTTAACGACGAATCCTTCAGTTCGGCTGAGATCCGAGACTTGAGCCGATCCGATCCCCCACACCACACTTGGACTGGCCGTCAGATATGGAACGATACAGATGGTCTCTTGTGGTATTACCCGAACGTATCCCCAGAAGACGGTGCACCATTGGCGACTAGATCTTCCGGTTGATATCTCCATTCCTTTGGATGGGCTGCAGTTTCTTTTTTCAATAAGTCTTACCCAATGATTCCTGCCGCTATTTGCTTTAATGGTTAAGTTTCAATCATTTACGAAGGAGGGTTACAGATCGGCACAAGTGCGAAGGAAGCGCTCATGCTGGGTGAGCTCTTGAGCGCAAATCTTCCAAAGTGCTAGACTTGAGTTTCCTCGGGGGTTGTAGCTCAGTTGGTTAGAGCGTCTGCTTCACACGCAGAAGGCCCACGGTTCAAGTCCGTGCAACCCCACCAATTTCCATTCTTTCGCACAGGAATTGGCCCCGACGATCTCGTGGACCTTGGGAGGCTTTCGTACGTGTGTGTACACGCAAGGTAACCTAAATCACGTGGTTTTGCTCAAAACCAGAGCCGTTACCTTCCTTTTGTTACGTTTATGTTGTATCCCGTAAGTTATTGAAAACAAATGGATAGTACTCAAAAACAGAGTCGTAACGTGTGAAGCAGGCGCTCTAACCAACTGAGCTACGCGCCCAAATGGGGACCTCTCCTGATTCTAAACCACCTCCTGAATTTCCGAAACTGTCCGGCCTACCCAAAGTGCGCGACATAAAAATGATGGATTTCGGATTTTCTTTTTTGGGGGCCAGACCCGTTATCGGCTTTGGTCGACGACCGATCCACTCTGCTCCGGCAGATCGCCGAACTTGGCGACTTTCAGCCCGGTTCCATTACCAGTGCGACCCGGCGCTGTGGCAGCCCCGCTTGCCATTGCGCCAAACCCAATGCCCCCCGGACACGGCCCTCATTTTCAACTCACTCAGAAAATCGATGGCAAGACGGTGACTCAGAATCTGCCCTCTCCGGCAGCCGTCCGTAAGGCGGAGAGTGAGATCGCCGAGTTCCGTAAGTTCCAGACCCTGACCGGCGACTTGGTCGATGTCAATCGTAAGATCTGCCGCATGCGGCCCGTGGAGCAGACCGTGCCGACGGCCCAGGAAAAAAAACGCCGCAGGCCATCCAACAAGAAGTTGCCCGCGAAGTAAACCAGTTCCTACGGATGGTTTTTCAGGAGCGCGGCAAGAATGGCTGGCTCGATCTGGAAGCCGTCGGGGGCGCGTTGCGATCCGCCATGCACCAGGCCGGGGCTTCCGCGCTGACTCAACTGCTGCGATACGACCCGCCCGACGCGGACCACCGCACGATTCCGTGTCCCTGCGGACACTCCGCCCACTACAAGGAATTGCGATCCAAGACCCCAAGACCGTGCTCACCGTCTTGGGGCCGGTCGAACTCACCCGCCCCTATTTCCTGTGCGCCGATTGCTCCCAAGGACAGTAACCCGGCGGTACCCGGCGGACGCTGAACTGGGTGTTGCCGGTCTGGAATCGTCCCCCGGCGTGAGACACATGCAAGCCGTGGTGGGCAGTGAGATGCCGTTCGCTCCGGGGCGCGAGCCGATGAAGCTGCTCGCCGGTCTGGAGGTTACCGCCAAAGCCATCGAACGCGCCGCCGAGGCCATTGGCACACAGATCGCCCAGCGGGACGAGCAGGAAATCAGCCGTGCCAAACAACTCGTCCTGCCCGTGGTTTCGAAACGGAACATTCCGATCATGTATGTGCTGATGGACGGCGTCCAGGTCCCGGTCATAGCCGCCGAAGCCGACGGACGGGCGGGCAGGATCGAGGGACAGCGCGCCCGCACCCGCGAGTGCAAGATCGTGTGCGTGTTCACGCAGACCACTGTGGACGAGGAAGGCTGGCGGTTTTGGCGACTGCGTGCCCTTGGCGCGCTGCAAGTACGATATCTTCAGCTGTGAGCCGTAATGGCGGCTTGTCCAAAGTCCGAGCGACGTCTTTTCGCCCCCTTTCGATTGCGTCGCGCACCCGTGCCAGGGTCGCTCTGAGCGACGCGAACGCCTCCACGCATCCGCGCCTGCCACAAGCGCAGACGGGACCATTCCTATCGCTCACAAGGTGGCCGATTTCCCCGCCACTTGGGTTGCGCCACGGAACATTCGTCCGTCCAGGAAGATGCCTGCTTCGATGCCGGCGCCGATCTGGACTTAGATCGCGATGCGATGCCGGCGGCCTTCGGCCACGTCAAATGCAAGGCAAGAGCGACGGCGCGCGCCCGGTCGTCCAATGTAATCTCCGTTTTGAACGTCGCTCGCAACGCCTCCGCCAGCGGCAGGCGGCGCCAGTGGGAAACTCCCTCCCAATCGAGACACAGACCATTTTCGACGTCGAGCGTTCCCGTATGGCCCACGCCAATACGCGCAAGTTTCAGTTGGCGCAAACCCGCGCCCTTCATCGCGATTCGCAATACCTTCGCGGCGTCGCGCAGAGTAGCCTCGACGGCGTTGCCGGGACTCGCGGCGGTGGCGCCGCGTCCCAGCAGATTCCCACCTAAGTCTGTGACCACCGCCGTGATCCGGTCGCGATCCATCTCGATACCTCCGACATAGGCAAGCCGAGGATTGATCCGCAGTAGCGTCGGCCTGCGCCCGCGATATGCAACCGGGGCCCCGATTTCGATGACCAACAGTTTCGAGAGCAGTATGCCGACAGCGCGAGAGACGGTCGCGGCGCTTACCTGGAACAGGCCCGCCAACTCCGCGCGGACCGCCTCGCGGCGGCAGAAGATTTCCCAAAACAGAGACTCCGCGAGGTTGCGCATCCTCTCTTCGAGGATATGCGATTCCATGCCGGGAAGAAAGCAAGCGGGAACGCGTCGAAAACGGCGAGCCAAGCCATTCCGAAGATCAAGAATCTGGAGCGATGCTAGATGCGGAGTTGTAGTCGACGTCACAGGTCGGGCAGCCGCAGCGGCGACCCTCAATCAGGACAAGGCCACCAACTCAATCGCCAACGCGGCGACGCGTGGTTCCGTCGCGGGACGCCGATGCAACTCGGCCAGGTGCTCTTCGCTTCGCAAAGGCCGTTGTGACACTCATTCTACTGTGTTATGGAAGTCCCTTTCCTTCGCGAAGCGAAGCCACCCTTTCACTGCGTAGTCTGTCCATCCTCCTGGCATTTCCGTTCCTCGCCACCGGGCCGCTGTCGCCTTCGTCGCGCACAATCGACACCGACCTGCGCAGAGTTACCAGGTCGCCGACCTCAACCATGATCGCAAGCCACCTCAATTGCGGCCCCGCCGATCGGGAACGGGACCTGGCGGTCATTGTGTAGCCCAAAATTCCCCCGCTCGCCTGCTGCTCCCGGAAGCGATGAAGGAACGAGCCGGATTGCAGGGAAAACATTCCGGGCTAGCAACTCCATCCTGCACGAAGCACGCGATAGGAGCACACTGGCAGAGAGATGCCGAGTTTGGCGCCTGTTTCGGAGGCATGCAGTTCGCAGAAGGCCTTTAGGGGACCCTCACCGGTGCGAAAGAGGAACGCCGCGGATTGTTCGCAACCTCTCGCCTCACACCCAATTCCTGTTCTCCGTGAGCCCAAAACTGTGATCTCCGTATGATCGCTGATTGACGTCATAACTATATTATTGCAGCATTCATTGTTTCAGCCGATTCGGCGGAAGAGCTTCTGCGCCCTCGGGTCACCCTTCAGAACGGCCACATCCATCCAGCGTCGGCCATCGCAGACGAATGGAGGTCCCTGGCCGGCGTCTACCGTGATCGCGATTTCCGTCCGTCCCACCATGGCTTGTACTAGTATAACGTTTCGATAAAGCATTTCCATAATGCTTTGTTTTGTGATGCGAGCATCATTCACACGGGAAGGCAGAGACCAAAAATCGAAAAGAGGCATTGGCCGCCGATAAACGCCGATGAACGCCGATAAGAATTATGCTTTATTTATCAGCGTTTATCCGCGT